>Ga0302314_10005242_pt1 | contig 23689 bp, 24 predicted proteins | sample III_Palsa_N2_3_FD_200533 | JGI IMG/M metagenome (GOLD analysis project Ga0302314, IMG submission 200533) | Peat permafrost microbial communities from Stordalen Mire near Abisko, Sweden - III_Palsa_N2_3 | ecosystem: Environmental > Terrestrial > Soil > Palsa > Peat permafrost | place: Sweden... | reverse complement strand
AGATCAAGGCGGTCGAGGCGACGCGGGTGGCCGCCGGCGGCGGCGGCACGGCAATCCTGGTGCGCGGCGAATCGCCCATTCACAGCGGCGCCGACCTCAAGGGCAGGCGGATCGGCACCGGCCGTGGCTAGATCGGACACTACCTGCTGCTGCGCGTGCTCGATCGCGCCGTCCTGACCCCAAAGGACGTGACCCTGGTGTTCCTCAATCCCGGTGACGCGCGGGCGGCCTTCACCAGCGGCGCAGTGGACGCCTGGGTCACCTGGGGGTCATACGTCGGGCTTGCCAAGCTGCACGACCACGCCCGCATCGTCGCCGACGGTCAGGGGCTCCTGAGCGGCATCGCGTTCGAGGCCGCGAACGATGCGGCTATCCCCGCGAAGCATGCCGAACTGGACGACTTCCTGCGCCGTCTGGCCAGGGCCGAGCTCTGGGAAGCCACCCACAAGCCCGAATACGCGGCGGTCCTCGCCAAGGAAACCGGCCTGCCGCCGGACGTCGCCATGTACACCGTCTCCCAGGTCCGCGGCGTGCCGACGCCGATCGACGCCTCCCTGATCGCCGAGGAGCGCGCGACCTTGGGCGAGTACCAGAAGGCCGGCGTCATCCCATCGGCGCCGCAGGTCGAAGGCGCCTTCGATCTGTCGTTCAACGACGCGGTGAAACAGTGACCCGAGGGCGGCAGTGTCTGATTCGCCTGCGCGGCTTCGATCGCGTCCTGATCCATCCCGAACCAGGCGCCCAATCAGCCCAGGCGACCGCATGATCGAACTCCTGATCGCCGACCGGTGCACGGCGTGCGACGCCTGCGTCCAGGTCTGCCCCACCAATGTGTTCGATGCTTCGGCCGACGGCGGGCCGCCGGTGATCGCCCGGCAGGACGACTGCCAGACGTGCTTCATGTGCGAACTCTACTGCCGGTTCGATGCGCTGTACGTCGATCCTGATTGCGAGCACACCTCGCAGGTGGACGCGGCATGGGTTCTGGCAAGCGGACTGCTAGGCGAATATCGGCGGGACTCGGGCTGGGACGAATGGGCGGACGATCCCCGCTATTCCAACGAAGATTGGCGAATGGAGAGCATATTCGCGCGCGCCAGGGCCGCCCAGTCGCCGCCCCGTGAACCGGCCCCGTCAGGGTGACCGGCGGCGTCATATCCATATTGATTAAGTAGGCGCAAGCGGGCGTCCCGCCGCCCCGCCGCACGCCCTCGTAGGGCGAAAACGTCATAAACGGCCCTTGCAGGATAAATCATACTGCCTTAATGGGATTTATCGGCGCGGCGCCACCTGCGTCGTCGACGCGCCGGAACTGCTGGACCTTCTGCCGGGAACCGAATGACCGCCAAGCAAGCCATGGTCGAGACAGGCGCTGCGGGTCGGGTGCGCGAAATAGAGTGGCCGACCTTGGCCATCGCGCTCTGCGTCTACGGCAGCTGGGCGGTCGTCACGTTCGAGTCCGCGCGCCTGCCCACGCTGCTGCTAGTGGCGCTCGGCGGCTGGATCGTGGCTTGGCACGGCTCGCTTCAGCACGAGGTCATTCACGGACATCCGACGCCATGGCGGCGTGTGAACAGGGCCCTGGCCATGGCGCCGTTGTCGTTCTGGTTGCCGTTCGAGCGCTATCGCCAGAACCACCTCGCCCACCACGCAACCGAGGCCCTGACCGATCCGGACCATGACCCGGAGTCCCGCTATGTACGCCCGGGGGAAGGCGCCATGCGCGCCCTGGAGCGGGTGCTCGCGCACGCCCAGACCACTCTGCTCGGGCGGCTCATTCTCGGACCGCCCGTGGAGATCGCGCGATTCCTGCTGAGCGACGCGCGGGCGCTGATGCGTGGCGAGCGAGGCGTGCTGCGGGCATGGGTCCTGCAGGGGCTGCTGCTCGCGCCGCTGCTGCTGTGGCTTCATTTCGCCTGCCACATCTCGCTCCTCCGCTACGCGCTGTGCTTCGTCTATCCAGGTGTCGCGCTGTCTCTGCTCCGCTCGTTCGCCGAGCACCGGGCCGACGCGGATCCGGCCCACCGCGTGGCCGTGGTCGAGCGCGCGCCGGTGTTCGGCTTGCTGTTCCTCAACAACAACCTGCACGCCGTTCACCATGCGTGGCCCGCCGCGCCATGGTTCAGGCTGAGTGGGCTCTATGCGACCCATCGCGAACGCCTGCTCGCCGGCAATGGCGGCCTCGTCTATGATGGCTACGCCGATGTCGTGCGCCGGTTCCTGGTGCGGCCGCACGATCGGATCGAGCACCAGCCCGCGACAATGCTTCCCGCTCTCGCATGTTCGCCGCCCTGACCGAGACCGCGGAGGCGTCCGCGCCGAGCCAGGCGCGCTTCGTCGCTTCCCTGCCCATGTACGACCTGCCGGAGGTCCGCGAGGCGACGGACCTATTGTGGCGCTCGCTCGCCCAGGCGTTGCAACGGCGCGGGATTGACGCCCCAGCGACGCTTACCAGGGACGATGCGGACCTGGACGCGACGTGGTCCGCCCCGAACCTTTTGCTCTCTCAGACATGCGGCTACCCGCTGATGACGGGTCTGGCGCGCCATGTCGTGGTCGTGGCCACCCCGGCCTATGCGGCGCCGGGCTGTGAGGGAGCTTTCCACCGCGCCGCGGTAATCGTTAGCGCCGGCAGCGCGGCGCGAACGCTGGCCGACCTTAAGGGCCGGATCTGCGCGCTCAATTCGCCGACCTCGAACACCGGCATGAACCTGCTCCGCGCCAGGATCGCCGGGATCGCCGGCGGGCGCCCGTTCTTCGGCGACGTGATCCAGACCGGCTCGCACTTGGCCAGCGTCGAGCATGTCGCCGCTGGCGCGGCGGACATCGCCTCGATCGACGCGGTGACCCTGGCGATGCTGCGACGACACCGCCCCGAACTGACGCGCGTCGTCCGCGTCCTCGACTGGACCAACGCCAGCCCGGGACTGCCGCTGATCAGCCGCCGGACAAGGGACGCCGACGTTCGCCAGGCGCTTCGCCTTGGCCTGGCGGATGTCGCCGCCGACCCGGCCCTGCGGCCGGTTCGCGAAGCCTTGCTGCTGGAGGGTTTCGCCGAGCTCGCGGAGGCGGACTATGGCGCCGTCCTGACGCTGGAGAGATCGGCCATCGACCTGGGCTACCCCGAGCTTCGCTGAGCGCGCTCAGCTCGCCAGCGCCGGAAAGACCCTCGCCACCTTGCCGAGCAGATACTCGCCATAGGCGCCGTCGAACTGATGCACGCTCGCGCCGTCCCAGCGGTCGGATCCGCCGGCTTCCGCGTCATCGCCAACGACACCGGGCAGCGGCTGCATGGGGGCGAGAAAATCCGGGTCGAAGAACAGTGGGAACGATAGCCGATCGTGGCCGCTGACATTCCGCACCCGATGCGGGGTCGACTTGAAGCGGCCGCCGGTCAGGCGCTCGAGCATGTCGCCGATGTTGCACACGAGAGCGCCCTCCGACGGCGGCGCCTCGATCCATCCGCCCGGCGTCCTGACCTGCAGGCCGCCGTGTCGATCCTGCGCCAGCAAGGTCAGCAGGCCATAGTCGGTGTGCTCGCCCACGCCCCACGACCCGTTCCAGTCGACGCCGCCCGGACCGCGCGCCGGATAGCAGAAGATGCGGAAGAGGACGGTCGGCTCGCGCGTGTAGGTCCGGTCGAAGTAGTCGGCGTCGAGCCCCAGGCTCAGCGAGACGCCGCGCATCAAGGCGGCGGCCGCGCGCGTCGCGCTGGCGATGTAGGCCTCGACGGCTGGGCGCAGGCCGGAGGGCGTCTCGGGCCACAGGTTCGCGCCGTGCATCGGCAGGCCGGCGCGCACCCGGGGGTGATCGTCGGCCAGTTCGGTCCCGAAGTAGAGTCCCTCCTTCAGGTCCGGTCGACCGGAGGTGAGTTCGCCGCCCACCGGGAAATAGCCACGCCAGGCGCCCCCGGCGATCGGCATGGCGATCCGCAGCTTTTCCTCCGGCGGGCGCGCGAAGAAGGCGCGGCTTTGCGCCTCCAGCATAGTGAGCACCTCCGGCCCGACGCCGTGGCCGACCAGGTAGAAGAAGCCGCGCGCCTCGCAGGCGGCGGCGATGTCGGACGCGACCGCACGATGTCCCATCGTGTCCGAGGCGTCGTACAGGGGCGACATGTCGATGATCGGAAGGGCGCCGGTCATTTCGCGGTCTCTATCAACGCGCCGGACGACTACCCGGCTAGGCTTCCAGCCGGGCCAGCCCGCGCGCGAGGTCGGCGATCAGGTCCTTGGGCGCCTCGACGCCGATCGACAGGCGGATGAGGCCCTCCTCGATGCCGAGGATGGCGCGCTCGTTGGCCGATACGCCCGAGTGGGTGGTGCTGCCCGGATGGCAGGCGAGCGATTCGGTGCCTCCCAGACTCACCGCCAGCTTGAACACCTCCAGGGCGTCCAGAACCTTGAACGCCGCTTCCCGGCCGCCCTTGACCAGGAAGGAGAAAGTCGCACCGAGCGAGCCGCACTGACGGGCGATTACGTCCGCCGCCGGGGAACCCTGCGGGGCGTCCCCTAGATAGGCCACCCGCTCCACCGCCGGGTGAGCGCGGAGCCACGCGGCCACTTCGGCGGCGTTGGAGAAGGCCTTGTCCATGCGCAGGCGCAGGGTCTCGAGGGACCTCGTCAGCATCCAGCAGCTGTGCACGTCAAGCTGATTGCCGATCAGGTTGCGCAGCGACCTGACCTTGCGCATCAGGCCCGCCGGCCCGGCCACCGATCCGGCGATGAGGTCGCTGTGGCCGCCGACGTACTTGGTGAGCGAATACACCACCAGATCGGCGCCGTGGGCCAGCGGCGATTGGTAGAGCGGGCCCAGCAGGGTGTTGTCGACGATGATCGTCGGCCGCGCGCCCTGGCGACCGGCGATCTCCTCGGCCACCGTCCGCATCAGGTCCAGATCGACCACGGAGTTGGTGGGATTGGCGGGCGTCTCCGCGTAGATGGCCGCGACCGGGCCGATGGCTGCAGCCTCCGACGCGGCCGCGCGGACCACCGCCGGATCGACCCCGTCGAAAAAGCTCACCGTGCGCACGCCCCACTTCGCCAGCAGGGTGTCGAACAGGGTTTCGGTGCCGCCGTAGAGCGGCCGGCTGCGCAGGACCACCTGGCCCGGCTCGACCACCGCCAGCAGCGAGGTGAGGATCGCCGCCATGCCGCTGGAGAACACCGAACAGGCGTCGGCCCGCTCCAGCACCGCCAGCCGCTCTTCGACGATCTGCAGGTTGGGATTGTTGAACCGCGTGTAGATCAGCCCGGCGTCGGCCCCCTCGGGCGATGGCAGCCGTCCGCTCATGTAGTCGAACAGGCGTTGGCCTTCCTCGCAGGTCGCGTAGGCGAACGTGGACGTCAGGAAGATAGGCGTCTTGACCGCGCCCTCCGACAGGGTGGGGTCGAAGCCGAACCCCAGCATCAGGGTCTCCGGCTCCAGTTCGTGCTCGCCCAGCGCCGAGCGACGAAAATCGCGTTTGACCATTGACCGTCCCTTCAGAACCTCGCCCGACCTTAGCAGACTATCGCCGGCGCCAGCCATGCGGCAGGCGCCGTGCAATCGCGCGCGTGCGACGGGAGGGTCGTGCCCCAGGGCGTGGTGTACGCTCGACGGGCAGCGGGGCTGCTCGCGAAGCGCTTCCGCTCGCCACTGGCGGAGATCTCGGATTTTGGGGTTGCAGGGACTCAACTCAGGTTTGGCATTGGTGACGGTTGAAGCTCGGACCATGTCCGTCGCACGTCATCGCAGACGGTCCCGCCGTCCGGTTCCCTCCACGCGTGTATCATTTCCGCCAACTCGTCGACCGATCCGATCAGCCTGACACTACCGGCCGGCAGCCCCAGGATACGGTCGATGATGCCCTCTTCGGCGCGGATCCGCGTCACGACCATCTCGAGGCCGGCCACCGGATCGGTTTCGGCCTTCGCGAGGGCGTCTATGATCACCTGCCGACGGCCGTTGGCCAGGTGCAGCAACGTCTCGGCCGAAACCCGCGCGTCGCCGGCGACGAACGTCCGCTCGACGCGGCCCCGCTCGATGATCGCCGCCAGAGCCGGGGTCAGCACCGCGAAGACGGCGGCCACGATGCGCTGATAGAGCACCGCGTTCTCGGGCTTCAGCAGGGTGGTGAACATCGCGCGCAATTCGCGCATGTACTCCAGCTTCCACTCGCGGCCCACGGCGAGCAACAGGTTCAGGCTGGCCAGCGCGTCCCGGTCAGGCTCGGCCTGCAGGGCGTCGACGAAGGCCAGGCTCTGCTCGGCAAAGCGCTGGGCGATCGCCTCCAAGACATCCTCCTTGGACCGGAAGTAGTGATAGAACGCGCCCTTCGAGAGGCCGGTCGCCACGATCACATCGTTGATGGTCGTGCGTTCGTAGCCCTGGCTGAGGAACAGCCGCTGGGCGCCGTCGATCAGCTCGCCGCGACGCACGGCGGGCGGTTTCAGGACCCGGACTTTCGGATGGGAATCACTCGTCGCCCTGCGCATCGCCATTCCCGAACCGTTGAAGACCGACCGCCGGTCTGCTAGCTTACCTTGCTGTCGGTCTGCAGCAAAGCATCCCGAGCCAAGTGAGGCCAGATGACCGAAGATCCAATGACGATGCGGTCCGCCGGCCCGTCGGCGCGCGGGCTTGACCGGCCGTGCAGGTTCGATCTGGTCGGCGCCGCCGCCAAGCGCGATCCGTTCCCGCAACTCGCAGCCATGCGCGCCGCCGGACCGGTGATCCCGGTCAAGCTCCCCGTCCTCGGCAAGGTGTGGCTCACGACCACGCACGCCGCAACCCTGGCCACGGTCAAGGATAACGAGCTGTTCGTCCAGGAAGGGCGCCACGCGGGCAAGTCGGGACCGGCCGGCATGCAGTGGTGGATGCCCAGGAGCCTCCGCCTCCTCGCGAGCAACATGCTGCAGAAGGACGAGCCGGAGCATCGCCGATTGCGCAAGCTGGTCGACAAGGCCTTCGCGCGCCGCGACATTCTGGCCATGCGCGGCCGCATCGAGCTGCTCGCCGATCGTATCCTCGACGGGTTCGAGGGGCGCGGCGAAGTGGACCTCGCGGGCGAGTTCTCGCGCCGGCTGCCGCTGGAGGTGATCTGCGATCTGCTGGGTCTGCCCGACGCCGACCGCGCCGAGTTCTCGGCGTGGAGCCGCGCGTTCGTGCTGAAGAACGCTTTGGACCTCGCGCGGGTGATGGGCGCCGTCGACCGCATGTCCGCCTATTTGCGGGGCCAGATCGAAGCCTGCCGGCGCGCGCCGCGGGCAGGCCTGATCAGCGAACTGGTCCGCGACGAGGAAGACGGCGACAAGCTCTCTGAGGACGAGTTGCTGGCGATGGTGTTCCTGCTCCTCATCGCCGGCTTTGAGACGACCACCCACCTGATCAGCGACAGCGTCATCGCCCTTGAACAGAATCCGGAGCAAAGGGCGTTCTTGTTGGCCGATCCGGCGAGGCGCATGGAGCACGCGGTAGAGGAACTGGCGCGCTACGCCTCTCCCGTGCAAACCACCAAGCCGCGCTACGTTGCGCGCGATACGGAGTGGTTCGGGGCGAAACTGCACCGCGGAGACCTGGTCATGGCTTGCCTGGCCTCCGCCAATTCCGATCCCGCGCAATTTGCCGCGCCAGAGCAACTCGAGCTCGACCGCTTCCCCAATCCACACCTGGCGTTCAGTTCCGGCATCCACTTCTGCCTCGGCATGCAGCTCGCTCGCGTCGAGACGCAAAGCGCGCTCGGGCGTCTCTACGCCCGCTTCCCGGACCTGCGGATTGCGCCGCCGGAGCAGATTCGATGGGCCAGTCGTCTGGGAATACGCGGCGTCGCCGCGTTGCCGACCCGCCTGCAACCGGCCATCACCGTGAACCTCGCGGCGTAGGGCGGCGGCGAACTCGGCGGGTTCCCCCGGCGCTCTCTGCTCGCCACACGTTGACGAGCTTCGACGTCCGGCTCTACCGTCCGCTCTTCGAGGGGCTCGCGCGTTGAAATCGGTGCGCCGGTGAGTTCTTCTCGTAGGAGAGGCTATGGGACCGAGGCTCTATCGGGTCATTCAGCCTGTCACGGACATCGCCTTGGCGGCGCAGTTCTACGCCGCGGTGCTGGAGGCGCCCGGGCGGCGTGTGTCGGACGGACGACATTATTTCGGCGGCGACGGCGAGGCGATCCTCGCCTGCTACGACCCGGCGGCCGACGGCGACCCCGTTGGCGACGGGTGGCGTCACCACCCGTCGCAGTACCTCTACTTCTCGGTCGAAGACCTGGAAGCGGCGCGCCGAAGATGCGAGGCGGCAGGGGCGACGAACATCACGGAGATCGCTTCGATGCCATGGGGCGAGACGATGTTCTACGCGCTCGACCCTTTCGGGAACCCGATCTCGTTCGTGATGGCCGGGACCGAGTTCACGGGCTGAGCCCGATGAGGCGCCGTGCGCCCTAACCAAGCCCGACCTTGTCGGACTCTCGCCGACGCCAGCCATGCGGCGTATATCGTTGCCTCGGCCAAGCGCCGCGCCGTCCGGGCGTTCGGAGAGTGATCCCATGCCACGCACCGTCGCGGTTCTGGTCGGCAGCCTGCGCAAGGCTTCCTACAGCCGTATGATGGCGCAAGCGCTCGCGGCGGTCGCGCCGGACACCCTCAAGTTGCGGACCGTCGAGATCGGCGAGCTGCCGCTCTATGACGAGGACGACGAGGCCGCCGCGCCCGCGCCCTGGCTGGAGTTCCGCGCCACGGTGAAGGCGGCCGACGCGGTGCTGTTCGTGACGCCCGAATACAACCGCTCCGTTCCGGGCGTACTGAAGAACGCTATCGACGTCGGCTCGCGACCCTACGGCCAGAGCGTGTGGGGCGGCAAGCCCGGCGCCGTGGTCAGCGTCTCGCCCGGCGCAATCGGCGGCTTCGGGGCCAACCATCACCTGCGCCAATCCCTGGTCTTCCTCGACGTTCCCACCCTGCAGCAGCCCGAGGCCTACATCGGCGGGGCGGCCAGCCTGTTCGACGTAGACGGCGCCCTCGTCAACGAGCAGACCCGCGAGTTCCTGACCGGGTTCATGGCCGCGTTCGGCGCCTGGGTCGAACGTTGCCTGGCGCCCGCGTGATCACGTTCGGGCATTGATCTTCGGCGCCGAGGCGATCCATAGCGGTGGCTGCCATGTCCCTGCCCCACGACCACGATCGCCACGGCCACGCTCACGGCGCGCACGAGCAGAAACCGCACGAGCACGGGCCGCATGAGCACCATGGTCATGCCGGGCACGGCGCCCACGGCCATGGCCATGCCCACGCGCCGGCCTCGTTCGGCAGGGCGTTCGCCGTCGGCATCGCGCTCAACACGGCCTATGTGCTGGCCGAGGCCGTTTACGGCGTGCTGGCCAACTCCCTGGCCTTGCTGTCCGACGCCGGCCACAACCTCGGCGATGTGCTGAGCCTTGGCCTGGCGTGGATGGCGGCCTCGATGGCCCGCCGCGCCCCCAGCGCGCGCTACACTTACGGCCTTCGCGGCTCGTCCATCCTGGCGGCGCTGAGCAACGCCGTGCTGCTGCTGCTGGTGACCGGCGGCGTCGCCTGGGCGGCGATCCTGCGCCTGATCCATCCCCAACCCTCGCAGGGCGTGACGGTGATGGGGGTGGCGGCCGCGGGCGTGGCCGTCAACGGCTTCACCGCCTGGATGTTCGCCCGGGGTCGCAAGGGCGATGTCAACGTCCGGGCGGCGTTCATGCACATGGCCTCCGACGCCCTGGTGGCCGGCGGCGTCGTCGCCACCGGCGCCCTCATCCTGTTCACCGGCTGGTCGTGGCTGGACCCGGCCGCCGGCCTGGCGATCGGCGCGGTGATCGTGTTCGGCACCTGGTCGCTGCTGCGCGAATCGCTGGACCTCGCCCTCCAAGCCGTTCCGGCCGGGGTCGACCGCACGGCGGTGCTGGCCTATCTCGCCGACCTGCCCGGCGTGAGCGAAGTGCACGACCTGCATATCTGGGGCATGAGCACCACCGAGACAGCCCTCACGGCGCACCTGGTGCGCCCCGACGGCGAGGTCGACGACGCCTTCGTGCACACGGCCTGCGCCGAACTGCGATCGCGGTTTTCGGTTCACCATTCGACGCTTCAGGTCGAACAGGGCGCCGCCGAGCACCCCTGCCGCCTCGCCGACGAGGCCGTCGTCTGAATCAGGCGACGTCACGATCTTTCGGCGGCCTTGATGCCGCAGATCAGCTCTCCGCCCTGGGCTTGGCCGGCGGCGAAACCTCCGCCTGGAACTCTTGACGTCGTCCGGGCGGCCGTCGGCGTGAATTTCGAGCCGCTTTAAGAATCCCTTCGGTCACCAGCGGCTCGGGTGATCGGGTCAGGCGTCTTTTGAACCACAAAGGGCACGAAGGGACACCAAGAAGTCACCAAGAAGACTGGTTTCACCTCAAGCTCGGCTCCCTCCTTGCGCCAGAAGACGTTCAATGATGGGCCGCAAAAACCGGAACGCGCGCGCTTCTCGCGAGCCGCAGCCCCTCAACTTCGTAACTCCTTGGTGTCTTTCGTGCCCTTGGCGGATAATCCTTCCTTCGGAACCGCGGCCGCCATCCCGACTCGTGACCGCCCGGCGGCGCCGCCTTTCTCATTGCCACCACCAAGGTAGGCGCCGCTTATGAGCCAGAATCAGCGGATCCGTTCCGCCTAAGCCATCAGGCTCTACGGCGGGATCAGGCCGCGCGACAAGGATCGGCCGATCGGCGAGCGCAAGAGCCAGTCGCCGCCAGCCCCGAAGTGGGTGGGGCCGATATCCCGAACCAGGTGGGCGCGTAGTTCCGCCGATACCTCCTCGGCTCTCGGGAACGACCCGATCGCCGCCAGTTTGGCGAAGTGCTCATCGTCCGCCTCGGCGTCGCCTGAGAGATCGCCGATGCGTTCGAACACCACGGCCGTCGCCGTCGGCGTGCGGCCGACATCCAGGGCGCAGCTGAGGATGAGGCCATCCATCATCCCGGCCGTGATCGTGTTCACGCCATTGAGGATCGCGAACACCAACGCGCCACTGGTGAGTTCCGCGCCAATGCAGAACAGCTGACCCTGGAGCGTCAGCGCCCAGCCGTCCACGAGCACGCCGCCACTGCCCATGTCGAAGTGAAGCAGCCCGTTCTCCGCTCGCCTGACCATGACGTGGTCGCGCACGAAGCGCCCCGGTTGCTGAGCGAACGGCCGGGTGGAGCGAAAGAACCCTTCGTAGGCGCCCCCACGCAACCGGCTGCCCGACAGCGCCTCCTGAAGCAGGGCGAGCGGCAGGCCATCGCCGAACTGGACCTCCGGCGCCCCGGTGACCGCGGCATCGAGGCCGAGCACGCCGGCGAGGCTCTCGAGGTTCCTGTCCCAATCCAGTTCGCTGAAGCCGTCGACGCGATCGGCCACCATCCCTGTGAGCTTGGCGAGGTTGTGGCCAGAGGGTCTCACCGCGCCGGTCACCCATCGCCCGACGATGGACTTGTCGACCTCGAGTTCCGCCGCCACATGGCCGCGGGTCAGATTGAGCGCCTTGAGGACAAACGCCAGATTCGCCGGAAAACCTTGCGGCATGGATGCCCCGAACCCTCTCGACACGACGTTCAACGTGCACATCCCTGCACCGGAATGCACAGAGGTGCAATCACGCCGAAGCTCAGATCAGGCCGGCCATGGGCGACGAAGGGTCGGCGTACAGTCGCTTGGGCATGCGGCCGGCGAGGTAGGCCTCGCGCCCGGCGATGACCGCGTGCTTCATGGCCCTGGCCATGCGCACCGGATCCTTGGCCTCGGCGATGGCGGTGTTCATCAGCACGCCGTCGCAGCCCAGTTCCATGGCCACCGCGGCGTCGGAGGCGGTGCCGACACCGGCGTCCACGAGCACCGGAACCTTCGCCTGCTCGACGATCAGGCGGATGTTGAGCCGGTTCTGGATGCCCAGGCCCGAGCCGATCAGGGCGCCCAGCGGCATGATCGCCACGGCCCCGGCGTCCTCCAGCTTGCGCGCATAGACCGGATCGTCGCTGCAGTAGACCATCACCGCGAAGCCCTCGGCCACCAGCAGTTTCAGGGCCCGCAGGGTCTCCTCCATATCCGGATAGAGCGTCCGCCCGTCGGCCAGCACTTCCAGCTTGACCAGATCCCAGCCGCCGGCCTCACGCGCCAGGCGCAGGGTGCGCACGGCCTCCTCGCCGGTGAAGCAGCCGGCGGTGTTGGGCAGGAAGGTGTAGCGATCCGGCTTCACATAGTCGACCAGCATCGGCTGGCTCGGGTCCGAGAGGTTGACCCGGCGCAGCGCCACGGTGACGATCTCGGCGCCCGAAGCCTCCGCGGCGGCGGCGTTGAGCGCATAGTCCTTGTACTTGCCCGTGCCGATGATCAGGCGCGAGCGGAACGCGCGTCCCGCGACCGTCCAGCCATCGGCGCTTTCCGTCATCGATCCGTCCAAGGTTCAGGCCTCCTAGAGCGCTTTGCGACGAAGTGGGAACTGGTTCTTCGTCGGAAAGTGCGACAAAACAAGAAACGGGGGCGCCGCTCCGCTTCCTAGCCGCCGGCGATGAAGTGCACGATCTCGATCCGGTCGCCCTCCGCGAGCGCGGTCCCGGCGTAGAGCGAGCGCGGCACGATGGCCAGGTTGCGTTCCACGGCCACCTTGCGCGCGTCCAGTCCGAGCACGGCGATCAGCGCGGCGAGGTCGGCCGCCGGCCCCAGGTCGCGATCCTCGCCATTCACGATCACCCGCACGGGGCGAGCTTGTGACCCTGCCTGGGCGACGATACAAGACGCGCTAGAGCGCTTTCCGACGAAGTGGGTGCTGGTTCGTCGTCAGAAAGCGCGACAAAACAAAAACCTGGAGCGCCGCTCCGATTCAAGCGGAGCTTATAGCGCGCTAGGCGGGCTCGGAGCGGAATGTCTAAACCCATCTATGTGCTGAACGGCCCCAACCTCAATCTGTTGGGCCGCCGCGAGCCCGAAATCTACGGCCACGCCACGCTCGAAGACGTGCGCGCCCTGTGCGAGGCCCGCGCGCGCGAGCAGGGCGCGGCGGTGATCTTCCGGCAGACCAATCACGAGGGCGAGCTGATCGACTGGGTGCAGGAGGCCAGGGAGGAAGCCCGGGCGCTGGTAATCAATCCAGCGGGCTTCGGCCACACCTCGATCGCGCTTCTCGATGCGCTGAAGACTCTCGAAATCCCCATCGTCGAATGCCATCTGTCCAATCCGGCCGCCCGTGAGGAATTCCGGCGGTCGAGCTATGTCTCCCTTGCCGCCACCGGGGTCATCAGCGGGTTTGGCCCGGCAAGCTACGAGCTCGCCGTCGAGGCGGCGTGCGACCTGGCCGCGCTCGCGGCCGACTGACCAAAGGCTCATCGCTGCATGCCCACACCCAAGGCTGACGCCGACCGTTTCGATTCGGATCTGGTGCGCGAGCTTGCCGATATCCTCAACGAGTCCGGCCTGTCGGAGATCGAAGTAGAGCATGACGGCCTGAAGGTGCGCGTCGCCAAGGTCCTCACGGCCGGCCCGGTATATCTCCCCAGCGCTGCGGCGGCGCCTGCCGTGACCTCGCCCGCCGCCCTGGCGACTCCCGCCGAGGTCGAACGCATCGGCGAGGTCGTCACCTCGCCCATGGTCGGCACCATCTATCTGCAGGCGCAGCCGGGTTCCCCTCCGTTCGCCAAGGTCGGCGATCAGGTCGTGGCCGGTCAGACCCTGCTGCTCGTCGAAGCCATGAAGACCATGAACCCGATCGCCGCGCCCAGGGCCGGAACGGTGCTGGAGTTCCTGGTCGCCGACGCCCAGCCGGTCGAATACGGAGAGCCGCTCGTGGTCATCGGCTAGGCATGTTCGACAAGATCCTCATCGCCAACCGCGGCGAGATCGCGCTGCGCGTGCACCGCGCCTGCAAGGAGATGGGCATCTCCACCGTCGCCGTCCATTCGCAGGCCGACACCAGCGCCATGCATGTCCGCCTGGCCGACGAGAGCGTGTGCATCGGCCCCGCACCCGCCGCCAAGAGCTACCTGAACATCCCCTCGATCATGGCCGCGTGCGAGATCACCGGCGCCCAGGCCGTCCATCCAGGCTACGGCTTCCTGTCGGAGAACGCTCGGTTCGCGGAGATCGTCACGGCGCACGGCCTGACCTTCATCGGCCCCAAGCCCGAGCACATCCGGGTGATGGGCGACAAGATCGCCGCAAAGAAGGCCGTGCAGGCGGCCGGCATTCCGGTGGTGCCAGGCTCCGAGGGAGCGCTCACCAGCGAGGCTGAAGCGTTGGCCGCCGCCGACGCCATCGGCTATCCGGTGCTGATCAAGGCGGCCGCCGGCGGCGGCGGCCGGGGCATGAAGGTCGCCGCCGCGCGCGAGGACGTGGCCGAGGCCTACGCGACCGCCCGCGGCGAGGCCAAGGCCGCGTTCGGCGACGATGCCGTCTACATGGAGCGCTACCTCTCCACGCCGCGGCACATCGAACTGCAGGTCATCGCCGATTCGTTCGGGGCGGTGCGCCATCTGGGCGAACGCGACTGCTCGCTGCAGCGCCGGCACCAGAAGATGATGGAGGAGGCCCCCTCCCCGGCCATCGACGCCGTGACGCGCGCGGCCATCGGCAAGGTCGTCGCCGATGCGGTGCGGACCATCGGCTACCTGGGCGTGGGCACCATCGAGTTCCTGTACGAGAACGGCGAATTCTTCTTCATCGAGATGAACACGCGCCTGCAGGTAGAGCATCCGGTGACCGAGGCGATCACCGGCATCGATCTGGTGCGCGAACAGATCCGCATTGCCGCGGGCCTCCCCCTCTCGTTCACCCAGAAGGAGGTGACGTTCGAAGGCCACGCCATCGAGTGCCGGATCAACGCCGAGAATCCGCGCACATTCACGCCGTCGCCCGGCCTGGTGACCGACTTCCACGCCCCGGGCGGCCTGGGCGTGCGCCTCGATTCGGCGCTCTACGCCGGCTATACGATCCCGCCCTACTACGACAGCCTGGCCGGCAAGCTCATCGTCCATGGACGCGACCGCGTCGAATGCATCGCCCGGCTCAAGCGTTCGCTGGGCGAAATGGTGGTGGGCGGCGTGGAGACCACCATCCCGCTCTTCCAGGACCTGCTGAACGAGCCCGACATCCTCGAGGGGCGCTATCACGTCCACTGGCTCGAACGCTGGATCGCCGCCCAAGGTTGATCCGCCGAAAGTTGATCCTGACGGACAGGTGACGCGGGCTTGGCGCCGCTTTACCAACGGCGGCGGGCCGGCGACGCGGGATCCCCGAGAGGTCGAGACGATACATTGCAGCGCTTCACGGCCGACGATCTGATCGACTGCTACCGCCGGGGCGTGTTCCCGATGGCCGACGCCCGTCACGACGAGCGGCTGTTCCTGGTCGATCCGGCGCGACGCGGGGTGATCCCGCTCGACGGCTTCCATGTCTCGCGGCGGCTGGCGCGGACCTTGCGCTCGGGCCGTTTCGACGCGCGGGTCGACAGCGCCTTTGGCGCCGTGATTGAGGCGTGCGCCGCGCCGCGGCCCGGCCGCTTGGAGACCTGGATCAACCGCACCATCCAGGCCCTGTGCGGCGAGCTGTTCCTCCGCGGCCTGGCGCACAGTGTCGAGACCTGGCGCGATGGCCGCCTGGTCGGTGGCCTCTACGGCGTCTCGATCGGCGGGGCCTTCTTTGGCGAGAGCATGTTCTCCGTCGAGCGCGACGCCAGCAAGGTCGCGCTGGCCCACCTGGTCGGGCGTCTGCGGGCCGGCGGGTTCAAGCTGCTCGACGCACAGTTCATCACCGATCACCTGCAGACGTTCGGCGCGGTGGAGATCTCGCGCGGCGAGTACCGGCGGCGCCTGGCCGTCGCGCTCGCCTGCCGGGCGGATTTCTGCCGGCCGGGTTCTTACGCTGGCGCCGGAGCGATCGGGGTCGGCGACGCCGCCGGCGCGGCCGGCCCGCCGCCACAGACCTCGAGCCAGGCGTCGTAGACGGGGTGCTCGAATGGGTGCAGCCCCGGCGCGCCCGCGAACATCCAGCCCTTGAACACCTGCCGCATCGGCGGCGGCGCGTATCCGGGCGGGGCCGGCGGCTGGGAATCGATGACCACATAGGCCGACGGCCGCGGCGCGGCGTCGTTGGGTCCGCGGGTTTCGCACACGCTGACCGTGAAGATCAGGCTCTTGTAGCGGACATGGCGTCCCACCGGCGCCTCGAAGCGCATCGTCTCCGCCGTCACCTTGTCGAGCACCCGCAGAACCGCGATCGGGCTGCGCACCGGGGCCGGAGGGCCGACCGGAAGCGCGACCTGGGGTGTCGGCGTGGGCGTTGGCGTGGGCGTGGCCTTGACCACGTTGGCCGGCGCGCCTTCCAGGGTGACGTCCCCCGGGACGGGGGCGGTGATGATGTTGGCGGCCGGCGCTGGCGGCGCCACGGCCGGAGGGTTCGCTGGCGTGGGCGCGACGCTCGGCGTCGGCGCGACGTTCGGCGCGGGCGCCTGCGCCGGCGGCTGCGCGCGCGCCAGGCCGATGCTCCAGGCCAGCACGCCCAGCAACGCCAGGCGCGCGGTCAGGCGTCCTGGTCTGGAATCCACGCCTGATAGTCTCCAGTGGCCGGCGAGCGTTCGCCGCCGCGGGCGATCGATCCCCTGGGGCGCCAGGCCCACAGAGTGCCGGTCAGATTGGGCACATGGTCCCGCTCCCACGGCCTGCGCTTCAGCGGCGCGCGGGTGGGCGGCTCTTCGAAGGTGTGGTGCAGCCAGCCGTGCCAGTCGGCCGACACCTTGGAGGCGTCGGCATAGCCCTTGTAGATCACGAACCGGCGGTTGCGCCCGTCGTAGTTCCAGCGCGGCGCGACGGTCTCGTAGTATTTGTTGCCCATCTCGTCCTCGCCGACGAACACGCCGCCTTTGAGGATTTGCAGGGTCGCGCCGATGGTCGCGCCGGTCCACCAGGTGAAGATCGCTCTGAGCATGGCGCGGGGGAACCAGATGGCGCGCGGCCGGGAACGGACCGCCGAGGCGCCGTTATAGGGCGGCGTCCCGCGTGCGTCCAGCGGCTGTGGCGGGCGACCACGCTCAACATATTGTGGATACCGTGGCTCCGCGCCACAACATCTGTTGCAGATCGTATCGCCTGCGCCTAGCGTGAGGCGTCGTCATGGCGGGAGGCCGTCGATGCGTTTCCATCCTTCGCCGGTGTTCTCTGCCCCTGCGCCGCAGGCCCGGAGCCGCATGGTCGAGCGCGCCGGCGCCGTGGTCGAGGTCCTCGCCCCGGGGGCCTGGACGACGGCGCGGATCGAGGCGTGGCTCGACTGGGCCGACAACCTGCCTGACGACCTTCCCAGCGGCGAACTGCCGGCCGCCCTCGCGCCGGACTGCCAGAGCCATCCGCTGCTCGGCGGCGGTCCTGACCGGCACGCGCGACGGCTGGCCGCATGGGGTTGGGTGCTGGGCGTGTTCGACACGCCGGCCGACGCCCTGGTCTTCCGCACGAGCCTGTTCGAGCTGATGGCGCGCGGCGTGGCGGCGCCGGGGCCATCTCTCGCGTTCGGCGCCCGCGTGCACCCGCTGACGCCCGATCCCGCTCGCGCGCCAGCGTCGACCCCGTTCGACGTGGCCTCCGCTGCTTTCCACCAGCGCATGCTGCCCGGCGAGGCGCCGGACGCCATCGATCGGCGCCTGACCGCGATCGGCGAGGCGATCGGCCGGTGCGAGGGTGAGGGCCGCGCCGATCCGGCCGCCAATCCGGCCCTGGCGACCGCGGCGATCGCGGCGCGCGCGGCCGGCGCATCCGACCGCCAGATCGCCGACGCCATGGCCCTCGGCCTCGCCGGCGCCCGCGGCGACCTGGCGTGCGCACTGGGCGTCCCTGTCACGGCCTTGGCGGACCCCGCGGGGCTGATCGCCTGCGACGAGAGCGCGACGCTCGCCGCCTTCGCCGGCTGGCGCACCGGCGCTGTCACGCTCGCGCTCTCGGAGGCAGACGCGCGGGCGCTGGACCTGGCGCGGATCGCGCCCACGGCCGCGGTGAACGTCATGGCGCTCACGGACGAAGCCGCGCTCGAAGCGGCGGTCCGGCTCGTCACCGTGGCGCTCGACATCGAGGCGTCCGCCGGCTTCCTCGCCGAGCCGATCCAAGCGTATCGCCGGCGCGACCACCGGCCGATCGGGGTCTGCCTGGCTGGCGTGAGCGAGCGCCTGGTGTCCGAGGGGCTGGCGTTCGGCGAGGCGGCCGGCCGCAACCGCGCCGCCGCCCTCCACGCGCTGGCCCTCGCCGCGGCGCTGGCCGCGTCCGCCGCCCTTGCCGAGACGTTGGGCGGCTATCCCGCCTTCGCCGCCGAGCGCGATGCGGTCCTGGCCGATCTCGACCGGCGCGTGGCGGCCGCCTCGCGGCTGTGTGACGATCCGACCGCCGTCCGCGCCACGACCCTGCTGGGCGAAGCCCGGCGGCGCATCGAACGCTCCGGACTGCGCAACGCCCAGGTGACCGGGGCGCCCGAGGATCCGGAAGTGGCGTTGCGTCTGGGCGCCCTCTCACTGGGCGCCGCCCCCTGGCCGGGCCCGCGCCGTCTGGCCGAAACCGCGGACGCGGAGGTGTTCGCCGTCCTGGACCAAGCGGCGCTGGCCGGGCTCGCGCGCCTGGGCCTCGACCCTGACGAGGCGCGCGTTCACGTCCTCGGGCGGCGCACCTTGGCGGGCTCACCTGGCCTCGATCACGCGGCGCTCGCGGCCAGGGGCTTCACCGAGCATGAGATCGATGCGGCCGAGGCCGCGCTCATCGGCTCGTTCGACCTGGCGCGCGCCTTCGCCCCGGACATCGTCGGCGCCGGGTTCCTGTCCGATGTCCTGGGGGCCACCGACGAGGCGTTGGCCGATCCCGGCTTCGACACCCTGGCGCTCGCCGGCTTCGGCCGCGAGGAGATCGCCGCCGCCCAGGCCTTCGCGCTCGGGGCGGCAAGCCTCGCCAACGCGCCGTTCATGTCGGCGGCCGATCGACGCGTCTTCCTGGGCGAGGCCGACCTCGACCCCGAGAGCCGCTGGGCGATGATCTGCGCCATCCAGCCGTTCACCTGCGCTCCCCTGGTGGCAGAGGCGCCGCTCGCCTTCGACGATCCCCCCGCCCAGGCCGTCAGCCTGCAGGCGCGCATGGCCGCCTCAGGCGTTCGCGCCCTGCGCCTGCGCCGGGCCGCGGCGTCGGCGAGCTTCCACCTGGAGATCCCAAGCCCTCTCGCCGCTCGGCCGCGGGGGGAGACGCCCGCCCGCGAGCGGGTCGTCGAGCGCATCGTGGAAGTGGACCGCAGCCGCCGCAAGCTTCCCGACCGCCGCAAGGGCTATATCCAGAAGGCCAGCGTCGGCGGCCACAAGGTCTATCTGCACACTGGCGAGTACGACGACGGCGAACTGGGCGAGATCTTCATCGACATGCACAAGGAAGGCGCCGCCTTCCGCTCGGTGATGAACAACTTCGCCATCGCCATATCCATCGGTCTGCAATACGGCGTGCCGCTCGACGAGTTCGTCGACGCCTTCGTGTTCACCAGGTTCGATCCCGCCGGACCGGTGACCGGCAACGACTCCGTCCGCTCGGCCACCTCCATCCTGGACTATGTCTTCCGCGAGCTTGGCGTGTCCTACCTGGGTCGCGGCGACCTCGCCAACCTGGACGGCGCCGAACTCAACGCCGATGGCCTGGGGCGCGGCGAGCAGGAGGCGCGCGCCGGCGAGGCGCCGGACGAACCGCAGTCGATCTCGCGCTACATCTCGAAAGGTTTCTCGCGCGGCGCCGCCCCGGACAACCTCGTCTTCCTGCCCACCGCCAGGCGCGCCGGGCCGCGCGCCGCCGAAGTCTGCCCCGCTTGCGGCGACACCGCCCTCACCCGCAAGGGCCAGTCCCTGATCTGCGAAACCTGCGGCGCCCGCCAGCCGCGCGTCGGGGACGGCGACGGTTGAGGGCGACACTACTTGCCGACCGCCGCGAGATTACCACGATTTAAGTGGCGCCCTCGGCGAATGGACTGCAAGTGGAGGTATCGCTTCTCTAGACCAAAGGAGGCCCTGCCCGTGTCCGCCCTAGCCTGGGCCACCCGCCTGACCGTCGCGCTGACCTTGGCCAGCGTCGCCACCCTGGGCCTGGCCACACACGCCTTCGCGCTGGTGGACGGCTCGCCGGACGTACCCCGGCTGGTGTCGTTCGGCGGCTCGTGCCGCAACTGCGAGCTGGCCGGGCGCAAGCTGGTAGGGGCCAAGTTCATCGGCGCCAACTTCGCCGGCGCCTCGCTGGTGGCGGCCGACCTGCGCGGGGCGAACTTCGTCGGCTCCAACTTCCGGGGCGCGGACCTCGGGCGGGCGGACGTTCGCGGCGCGACGATGACGGGCGCGCAGTTCTTCCTCGCCAACTTCTCCGACGCCGCGCTGATGGGGCTCGAAGCCCACGGCGTTGAATTCACCAACGCCAACTTCTCCCGGGCGACCGTCGAGGACGCCCACATGGAAGGCTCGGACTTCACCCGGGTGGATGCGCGCGACGCCAGCTTCAAAGGTTCCGACCTCACCGGCGCCACCCTCGCCGACGGCCGTTTCGACAAGGCCTCGTTCAAGTCCGCGCATCTCGACGCCGCCAATCTGACCGACGCATCGTTCGAAGGCGCCGACTTCCAGGACGCGGACCTCACCGGCGCGACGCTCGCCGGCGCCGATCTCTTCGCGGCGCGCAATCTCACCCAGCACCAGCTCGATTTCACCTGCGGCGACACCAAGACCCGCCTTCCCGCCGGCCTGACCCTGCGGTCATGCGGCGGCCACGGACATCACCCAGGCCGGCAGTAACCGGTAGAGCTGCTGCTCAGCACTCCGCTGGAGCCCGCGGCTTCGCCGGTACTTCCCCCAGGGGGGAAGAGAAAGCACAAGCCGCGTCAACGAACCCTCCCCCCCCCTCCTCCGGGGAGAGTACGCCCGAAGGGCGGGCAGGGGGCTCCAGCGGAGCGCGACCTCCGCCACGCGCTGCCGCTAAACCTTCGCCGGCGCCGTCAGGCGGATGTGGAGTTCCTTCAACTGGCGCTCGCGCACGGCGGAGGGGGCGTGCATCATCAGGTCTTCGCCCTGCTGGTTGAGCGGGAAGGCGATCACCTCGCGGATGGCCTGCTGGCCGGCCAGCAGCATGACGATGCGGTCGATGCCGGGCGCCAGGCCTCCGTGCGGCGGCGCGCCGTAGCGGAAGGCGCTCAGCATGCCGGCGAAGTCCTCCTCCACCGAGGCGGCGCTGTAGCCGGCGATCTCGAAGGCGCGCAGCATGATGTCGGGCCGATGGTTCCTCACCGCGCCCGAGCACAGCTCGTAGCCGTTGCAGACGATGTCGTACTGATAGGCCAGGATATCGAGCGGATCCTGGGAGTTCAGCGCCTCGAGTTCGCCCTGGGGCATGGAGAAGGGGTTGTGCGAGAAATCCACATGGTTGGCCTCCTCGTTGAACTCGAACATCGGGAAGTCGACCACCCAGCAGAAGTCGAACCGGTCGCGATCGACGAGCGACAGCTCGTTCGCCACCCGGGTCCTGGCCGCGCCGGCGAACTTGTAGAACGCCTTGGGATCGCCCGCGACAAAGAAGGCGGCGTCGCCCACGGCCAGGCCAAGCTGGTCGCGTAGCGCTCGCGACCGGTCCGGCCCAAGGCTGCGCGCGATCGGCCCGGCGGCCTCCTCGTCCGTCCCCTCGCCTTCCCGCCAGAAGATGTAGCCCAGGCCCGGCTGGCCCTCCGCCTGCGCCCAGCTGTTCATGCGGTCGCAAAACGCGCGCGAGCCGCCGCCCGGCGCTGGTATGGCCCACGCGGCGTTGCGCGCAGTCTCGAGGATGCGCGCGAACAGCGCGAAGCCGCCCCCCCGGAACGCCTCCGACACATCCTGCATGACCAGCGGGTTGCGCAGGTCCGGCTTGTCGGTGCCGTACTTGGCGATCGCCTCGCGCCAGGGGATGCGCGGGAACGGAAAAGGCGTCACCGGCTTGCCCTCGGCGAACTCCTCGAACACCCCGTGCAGCACCGGCTCGATGGCCGCGAACACATCCTCCTGGGTGACGAAGCTCATCTCCACATCGAGCTGGTAGAATTCCAGGGCCCGGTCGGCGCGGGCGTCCTCGTCGCGAAAGCAGGGCGCGATCTGGAAATAGCGGTCGAAGCCGGCGACCATCAGCAGCTGCTTGAACTGCTGGGGCGCCTGCGGCAGCGCGTAGAACTTGCCCGGATGGGTTCGCGACGGCACCAGGAAGTCGCGCGCCCCCTCGGGGCTGGAGGCGGTGAGGATCGGCGTCTGGAACTCCGTGAACCCCTGGCCGACCATCCGCCGGCGGATCGAATCGATCACCCTCGAGCGCAGCACGATGTTGCGGTGCAGGGTCTCGCGCCGCAGGTCGAGATAGCGATGGGTGAGGCGGATCTCCTCGGGATAGTCCGGCTCGCCGAACACCGGCAGCGGCAGTTCGGCCGCCTCCGAGAGCACGACGGCGTCGCGCACGCGCACCTCGATCTCGCCGGTGGGCAAGTTGGGGTTCACCGTCTCCGCTTCGCGCGCCACCACCTCGCCGTCGATGCGCACGACGCTTTCGGCGCGCACGCGATCCAGCGTCTCGAATCCCGGCCCGCCCGGGTGCGCCACCAGTTGGGTGAGGCCATAGTGGTCGCGAAGATCGACGAACAGCAGGCCGCCGTGATCACGCTTGCGGTGCACCCAGCCCGACAGGCGCACGTTCTCGCCCCGGTCCGCGAGCCGCAGGGCGCCGCAGGTATGGGTGCGATAGGCGTGCATGAGCGATACGTCTCGGGGGGTCGGTTTTAGGAAGGCGCGGAAGGGCGCATGGCCGACTTTCGATGTCAAGGCGAGTGAGGATTTGCCGGCCGCGGAAAACCGCGCCATAGTGTGAGTCCTGTCTCAACAGCTGAAAGGAGGTGGTCCAGTGTCTCATTGTCTCCAACCGCGGTCGCAAGCGACCTGGAGCCTGAACATGGAGGCTCGCTCCTGACGGCGTCTGACGCCTGAAAGGATCAGGTCGCGGCCGACCGGTGCATCACCGGAGCCGCCGCGGTCACGACGATGGAGGGGCCGCCCCAGCAATGGGGCGGCCCCTTGTTGTTTCTCGAACCCGTTGCTGGCGCCCGGAATGTCTCAGAAGGCGGCGCAGTCGCGATGCTCGACGCGCAGCACCGATTGCTGATGGAACTGCGCCTTGTAGGCCTCGATCAAGGCCGTGATCCGCGCCTGCTGGCCAGGCTTCGGCCCCAGCACCAGCAGAACGACCTTGCTGGGCTCGCGGGAGAGACGCCCATCGGGCGCGGTCCACTGGCCCTGAACGTCCCAGGCCGAGAGACCATCCGGAAAGCGCGGCGTCACCTCCGCATCGAGGAAGCCTTGCCATTCGGCGTCGCTGACGGCCCCGCGGCCGAAGAAGAGTTCGACCGTCTCCACCGGATGGAGGCCCACCGGGCAGACGGCGCGCGCGTGTGCGCCGGGCACAACAGTCAGCGCGACCGCGAACAGCAACGCGGCGGTCACGCGCCGACCAGCTCGCGCCCGATCAGGAACCTCCGGATCTCGTTGGTGCCGGCGCCGATGTCGTAGAGCTTGGCGTCGCGCAGATAGCGCTCGACCGGAAACTCCTTGAGATACCCAGCCCCGCCCAGAGCCTGGATCGCCTCCAGCGAGGTGCGCACGGCATTCTCGGAGGCCAGCAGGATCGCGCCGGCCGCATCGA
>Ga0302314_10005241_pt1 | contig 23689 bp, 19 predicted proteins | sample III_Palsa_N2_3_FD_200533 | JGI IMG/M metagenome (GOLD analysis project Ga0302314, IMG submission 200533) | Peat permafrost microbial communities from Stordalen Mire near Abisko, Sweden - III_Palsa_N2_3 | ecosystem: Environmental > Terrestrial > Soil > Palsa > Peat permafrost | place: Sweden... | reverse complement strand
GTCAAAGGTCGCACCGCCCCAGCATTCCACCGAAAACAGCTGTGGCAGCATTGCGGCGTAATACGGCGCGATCATCGCCATGTCGTGAGTGCGAAACCGCGTTGCCAGCAATGACTGATGCGCATCGCGCATGCTGGTATCCGTCAGCAGGATGCGCGGCTCTTGCAGCATCCAGGCGGCGAACTTTTCCGGCCCCAGCTCATCGAGCTTTTGTTTGGTGCCTGCCGGCGGCGGCTTCAGGGCGACGCGCGGCAGCCGCGGAAATACCGGCCGCGGGGGCTTGGCCCGCCCCTTGACCACGGGATTCCCATTGACGATCACATCGCCGATGAAGCTCAGCAGCCGCGTCGCCCGGTCGCGTTTGCGCGGGCTGCGGAACAGCTCCGGAGTCTGATCGATGAACTTGGTGGTGTAATCCGCGGATGCGAAGCGCGGATGCATGATGAGCTGATCCAGGAAGCGCAGGTTGGTCACCACACCGCGAATTCGGAACTCCCACAGGGCGCGGTGCATGCGCGCGATGGTCTCTTCGGGAGTCGGCGACCAAGCGGTCACCTTGACCAGAAGCGAATCGTAGAAGCGAGTGATGATGGCGCCGGCATAGGCGGTCCCAGCATCGAGGCGAATTCCGAAACCCGCAGGACTGCGGTAAGCCGTGACAGTGCCGTAGTCGGGCACGAAATTGTTTTCAGGATCTTCCGTCGTGACGCGACATTGCAGCGCATGTGCGTTGACGCGGATGTCCTCCTGCCGCGGCACGCCGCTCTCCGCAGTGCCGATCCGAGCGCCCGCGGAGATGCGGATTTGCGCTTTGACCAGATCGATCCCGGTCACGCATTCAGTGACGGTGTGTTCGACCTGAATGCGCGGATTGACTTCGATGAAATAGAATTTGCCGGAGTCTGCGTCCTGCAGGAACTCAACGGTGCCGGCGGCGCGATAGCTGACGGCACGGCCGATTTTGAGCGCCGCCTCGCACAGAGCGGAGCGCTGCTGCTCGGTCAAGAAGGCCGCGGGGGCGCGTTCGACGACCTTCTGGTTGCGGCGCTGCACGGTGCAATCCCGCTCGTAGAGATGCACCAAGTTGCCGTGGGAATCCCCGAGGATCTGTACCTCCACATGGCGCGCGCGCCGGATCAGCTTCTCGAGATAGACCTCATCCTTGCCAAAGGCCGCTTTGGCTTCGCGCCGGGCCGCCGCCACGGTCTCGATGAGCTCCCGGTCGTCCTCGACGACGCGCATGCCTCGGCCGCCGCCGCCCCAGCTCGCTTTGAGCATCACCGGAAAACCGACGGCGTGGGCCATGGCGCGGACCTGCACGTCATCGGCCGGCAGGGGCGGCGTTGCCGGCATCACCGGCACCCCCGCTGCCGCCGCCAGATTACGCGCTTCGACCTTGTTGCCGAGGCGGCGCATGGTGTCGGGCAGAGGGCCCACGAATACGATGCCGGCGGCCGCACAGGCCTCGGCAAACTCGGGGCTTTCGGACAAGAATCCGTAACCTGGATGAATGGCATCGGCCCGAGCCTCAACGGCAACACGGATGATGTCGTCGATGTCCAGATAGGCATCAATCGGGCCCTTGCCCGCACCTACGAGGTAGCTCTCGTCCGATTTGGTCCGATGCAGCGAAAAGCGGTCTTCCTGCGAATGAATGGCAATCGTGCGAATGCCGAGTTCGGTCGCGGCTCGCATCACACGAATGGCAATTTCACCGCGATTCGCGATGAGGAGGCTCTTGATGGCCCCCGTCTTGGGAAATGGATTCATCAGTGAATGATGATAGCCTTGCGGCGTCGGAGCGACCAGAGGAAACCAGCATAAGATGTTCGGACTAGCGATTCACGGCGGTGCCGGCACCCTGCCGCGCGCGGAAATGGGCGGCGAGATAGAACGGAAATACCGCAGCGGTCTGGCCGCGGCGCTCGACGCCGGATACGCGGTGCTGCAGCGAGGCGGAACGAGTCTGGACGCGGTGACGCGCTCCGTAACGGTGCTCGAGGACAATCCCTTGTTCAACGCCGGATTAGGCGCGGTGTTCACCTACGACGGGGCTAACGAGTTGGACGCCGCGATCATGGACGGCCGCAGTCTCAAGGCCGGAGCAGTGTGCGGCGTGACCCATATCAGGAACCCGATCGAACTGGCGCGCACCGTCATGGAGCATTCCGACTACGTCATGCTGAGCGGTGCCGGGGCGGAGGAATTCGCCTTGAGCCGCGGTTTCACGCTGGTGCCCCGCAGCTATTTTTACACGCCGGAGCGCTGGCGCCAGCTCGAACGCATCCGCGGCGGTGACGCCGGGCTGTCGGCGCTGACCATATCCCACGTGGGTACGGTGGGCGCGGTCGCGCTGGACGGCGACGGACGGCTGGCGGCTGCGACCTCCACCGGCGGCATGACCGGCAAGCGCTACAACCGCATCGGCGATTCGCCCATCATCGGCGCGGGCACCTACGCAGATGACCGCTCCTGCGCCGTATCGGCTACGGGGCACGGCGAAGTATTCATTCGCGCCGCGGTCGCGCACGATATTTGTTCGAGGATGCGCTTCGGCGGCCGCACCTTGAGCACGGCGGTGCGAGAAGTCGTGCTCGAGGAACTCCCCGCCTTGCAAGGCGAGGGAGGAGTCATTGCGATCGACCGGCACGGCGAGATCGCCATGGAATTCAATTCGGAAGGAATGTTTCGAGCCAGCAAAAAATCCGGCGAAGAAGCGCAAATAGCCATATATCGGTCTTGAACAGAATGGCACTGAGGTGCCCGGCGGCGTATTGCTCGTTCGAGTCGAGTATTAGACGGCGCCACGCCCGCGGCGTTTTTCGAAGCGTCCGGTTCTCAAGGTGTGGTATTCGGCTTCCATCACCACCACCCGGTTTCTGCCCTGTTCTTTGGCGCTATACAGGGCTTCGTCGGCAAGCTGAATCAGTCCGTCAGGGGTACGGTTGCCGCTCGGCAGGATGAAGGCCGCGCCGATGCTGACCGTCAGCCGGCTGGCCACCAGGGAAGCTTCATGAGGGATGTTGAGTTCCGCTATGGAACGCTGAATTCGGGTCAGCACCTCGGCGACATATTCGCGGCTGGCTTCGTACAGCACCACCGCAAACTCCTCGCCGCCGTAGCGCGCCACGAAATCCAGGGGCCTGCGCGCGCACTGGCTCAAGGAAACCGCGACGGCGCGCAGGCATTCATCGCCCGCCTGATGTCCATAGCGATCGTTGTAGTCCTTGAAGCAGTCGATATCCGCGAGGAGTACGGCCACCCGTTCCTGGTCGCGCACGGCTTGCTGCCAGACGCGCTGGATGTGCTGGTCGAACATACGCCGATTCTGGATGCCGGTCAGACCGTCCCGCGCCACCATTTCGTGCAGCAAGCAGGCTTCGAGAAAGCGCATGCGACTGGTCTTTTCATGCATGTAGACGACGGATGCGCCGAACACATTGGCGGCGAGCATGGCCAGCGCATCGTAGGCAAATTCCTGGCCCGGCAACTGCAGCGCGAAGCCCACGATGAGATAGACGAACATGACGATCAAATTCGCCGCGACGGCGTGATAGAAAATGAGCCCACCCATGAAATAAGCGAAAATGATGGTGAGCATCAGGCAGGGAAACAGCATGGATACGCCGCCCAGAGTGGCGATGATCTGAGTGGCCGCCACGCCCAGGCCGAGTACGGTGGCCACGAACATCGCCAGCGGCGGATAAATCCGCTGGCGCTGCGGAGAAAAACTCGACGCCAGCGCGATCAGTAGCGCCGGAATGATCACCAGCCCGTGGATCATGCTGGGGATGCGGCTGAGTTCCGGACCGAGAACCAGGAAGTCCATGCCCGTAAAGGCCATGGCAATGACCACGGCCAGGCACAAATTCACGCGTATATGCAGCAGACTCTCATCGAGATGCGAGTGACGGAACTCGCTCTCGAGATCCGGATTGAAAGTGAGCCAGGGGAAACCCGCCTGCAACTGGCGCGCCTGCGGGGAATCCGGCAGATCTGCAGTGGGGAGTCGGTCGGCGCTGCTCATTCACTGCACCGTACCCACCCGGGTGGTTTCCCTCAATGACCTGCGCCACTCTTTGGAGCAAAAACCCCGGAACCACGTCTACATTATGTCAAATTAACACTCGAGCGAGCTGCCCCACGGCCACTGCCAGCTCGCGCGTTGAAACTCAGTCAGCCAGGTAGTGAGCGAGATAGGTGTCGAAATCCACCCGGTCGGCAGCCTCGATCCGCGCCTGCGCCTCGTGCGACTCGAGCCCCGCGGCGGCGAACTCCGCCAGACGGCGCTCGTTGGGAGGATACAGGCCGAGAAAGTAATCCTTGTGCAAATTAGACATCCGCAGCGCGAGCTGAAAAAACGACTCCCCGCTCTGGCGCATGTCCGTCAGTAGGCGTGCGGAGGGCGTGCGTTCCACGTCGTCGATTTTCGCCCGCTGCTGTTCGAGGGCGGTCGCATAGGGGCGGCCGCGCTCGCCATGATCGAGGAGTTCGCACAGACCCTCCATCGCGTCGAGCAACTCGCGCGCCCAATCGAGCATGGGAAAATCTCGCCCGTCGCGTTTCAACATGAGATTCGGTTCGCGGCCACGCCGGGCGACCAGCAGGTGATTGGCATCCAGGCCGGCCTGCTCGCTCTGCCCGATCGGCGCGCTTTCGCGCAGCAGACACAAGGCGAGAAACGCCTCCAGAAAGCGCAGCTTGTTTTGATTGACGCCGACCGGATCGAACGCACTCACATCCAGAGCCCGCACTTCGACATATTCCACCCCGGCGCGCTGCAACGCCCTGGTCGGGCGCTCGCCGGAGCGCGCCACGCGCTTCGGCCGGATGTAGCTGTAGTATTCGTTTTCGATCTGCAGGACGTTGGTGTTGAGCTGTTGATATTCCCCGCCGACTTTGACGCCGATCTTCTCGTACGGCGGATAGGGCGTGCCTATGGCCCGCGACAGGTCGCGCACGTACTCATCCAGGCTGTTCACCGACACGCTCACGGTTGCCTGGTTCTTGTTGCGATAACCGATGTCGCTCATGCGCAGCGAAGTGCCGTAAGGCTCGTAGAAAGTGTCCCCATCGAGCTTGGCCAGCGAGGTTTCGCGCCCCGCAAAAAAACTTTTCGACACCGCCGGCGAGGTGCCGAAAAGGTACAGCACCAGCCAGCCGAAGCGCCGGTAATTGCGCAGCACGCCGAAGTACTGATCGGAGGCGAAACTCTGCTGCGGCTGCTTGGATTGATTGATGTCCTCGAGGACGCCCCAAAGACGCGGCGAAAAGGAATAATTGAAATGCACACCCGAAATCGCCTGCATGATGCGTCCATAGCGCACCCCCAGGCCGTGCCGGTAGATGGTCTTCATCCGCCCGACGTTCGAGGTGCCGAACTGCGCGAGAGGAATGCTTGCATCGCCATCGAGCGCGCACGGCATGCTGGTCGCCCACAGCAACTCATCGCCCAGGTGGCGGTACACGAATTGGTGGATATCGCACAAATACTGCAGTAACTCCCAGGTCTCGCCGAATGGCGGCGTGACCAGCTCGATGAGGGATTCGGAGAAATCCGTGGTGATGTTCTCATTGGTGAGCGGCGCACCGAGAGCGGCGGGATGGCGTGTTTGCACGATGGCACCGGCGGGCGAGACGCGCAGCGACTCCTTTTCGACGCCCTTTCGGCCGCCGCGCAATACGCCACGTTCACCGGAGTTGACGAGACCCGCGAGGCGTCGCTCGAATAGTTTGTCGACCACGTTACGCAATATCTCGATCCTCGATTGTCGATTCTGGTTAACCTGGGCCCGGGCCCGGACCTGGGTCGATCTAGGGCAGCTCGGCAACGGCCTCGATTTCAACCATGAAGCCCGGATCCACCAAGCGCTGCACCTGCACCCATGAGGTCGTCGGCAGGCGTTCCTTGTCGTAATACTCGAACCGCAAGTCGGAGGCTTTCAGCAAGGCGTCCATATTGGTCGTATAGATCGTCTCTTTGACGACCTCGTCGAAGCCCACCCCGTGGGCGGCGAGCGTGCGGCGGATATTGGTGTAAGCGGCGCGCATTTGCCCAGCCATATCGCCTGGCGCCACCAGACGCCCGTTCTGATCCACGGCGACTGAACCGGAAATATACAGTGTTTTATCGATCAGCACCGCCTGGGAATAGCCAAAGTCCTTTTCGTAGGGATTCAGATGGAACACCTGTTTGATCCGCGGTGGCACAGGTTCCGGTTCGCGCTCGCAACCGGCCAACCCCAGGGCCGACGCCGCCCATGCAATGAACAGAGCTCGGCTCAGCGTGCGCCCATCAACCCGGATTCCGCTGCTGAAGGAATTCAGCGCGTGCCCGCAGGGCACGCAACATTTTCGGTAAATCGTGCCGCAAAGCCACGCGCACCAGCCAGTGCGGAACCCAAAAGCCCGGCGCCAGAGCGATCGTGTAGTGCGCAATGGTGTAGTCCCCGTCGCTCTGCAATACCCATGAGCTTCGCAGGGTAAGCAAGTCCCCCGAAATGCGCTCGATCGACACGCGCGAGGGTGGTTGGTCATAGGATGCTCGAATTTCATAGGCTAGCTTGGGTACGTACCAGGAATAGTCGAGCACCTGCCGAATCCTTTGCCACGACCCGTCCGGCGCCGTTTCCAGCACCTCGCAGGCAACCATACCGGCAACCAAGTGCAGCGCTTCTGCGCAACTCGTGATCAGGGGCCAAATCACTTCGCGGCGCGCATGAATCCTGACCGATGCGCTGGCAGTGCCGCTCTGTTCTCCGGGATCGAGCGACACCGCGACCTCCATATCGCCATGCAGCGCGGATTCCTGTTCCAAGTGCGAGGCAGGCACCGCATAAGCGGCGAATAGGAGAAAGAAAATGAATAGTATCGAACGCACGGGGTAGTCTGACTCCGATCGATGCAGTCTGTTCGACAGATGTTGCCGCCTGGGCGAGACATATGGCCGCCTGGCGATTGTCTTGGGCGGCCCGCATCAATGCGCGTCCAGCCAGAGGTTCATTTTCGCTTCGAGAACGTCGAGGGGCATGCTGCCGTCCTTGAGAATTTCGGAATGAAATTCATGGATATCGAAGCGCGCTCCCAGGACCTGCTGCGCCCGGCTGCGCAGCGCTTGAATCTTGAGTTGGCCCATCGTGCAGGCCAACGCATCCCCCGGCAGCGCCACGAAGCGGTCCACCACCAGATCGGCGTCCGCTGCGCTCAGCGACAACTGTTGACGCAGATAGTCGGCCGCTCGGGCGGGAGTCCAATCCATGGCATGCAAGCCCGTATCCACGACCAGGGCGGCCGCGCATCCCAGTTCGCGCAGAAGCACTCCCCTTCTCGCTTCATCGTCGCGGTACAAACCCAGTTCCTCGCCCAGGGATGCGGCATAGAGAGCCCAACCGTCGTCGAAGGCCGGGTCGGTGCCGAAACGTCGGAACTTCGGCAGGTCGGCCCGCTCCCGCTGGAACGCGGATTGAAAGTGTCGTCCCGGCATTGCTTCCTGCAGAAAGCCGGAAATGTCCAAATTCGCGGGCCGGGCGGTATTCGATGCCGCGTCTACGTAGAGGATGGCAGGGGTCCTACCGTCCGGCGCGGCGCTCTGGTAGGCCGGAAGCCGCGGCACCCAGGGAGCGGGGGAGACGGCGCGAATCTCGAAATCGGCCCGCGGCACGGCGGAGAATAGTGTCGGAACCGCCGCCAGCACCTGCGCCTTCAGGTCTTGATAAGCCTTCGACGGCTCGCCGGCGCCGGTAGCCACCCCCGTGCCCGCGTCGGCGCCGACACCCGCGCCCGCAGCCACGCCCGCACCCGAAGGCGCACCCGCAGTCACACTCGTGGCCGTGGCCGTGGCCGTGCTCGCGCCCATCGCCGTGCCCACGCCAGCAGCACCGGGCGGCGGCGCGCCCGCCGGCAAGGAGAGCAGGCGCGCTCGAATGCGTTCGACTTCCGCCACGCCCATGTTGTGGATTTCGCCCGCAGTCAGCTGAGTGTCGGTCGCACGCTTGATCCGGTAGGCGTACCAGGATGGCCCGAGCGGCAGCACCGTCAACGCGACGCTGGTTCGCGCCCGTGGCAAGTATTCACTTTGGATGAATTCATACAATTCACGATAGGCCGGCAGCAGCTTGTCTCTGACAGCGCCGTTCAGGCTCGAAGTCAGGCGCGTCCGCTCGGGTTCCTTGATGCTCTCCGGCATGCTCTGCAGCGTCTGGTAGAAGATATTGGCCGAAGTATCCGTCCCCAGGCTTTGCAGCAACGGCAGTGTCCGCTGCATCACTACTCTCGGGGATGTGTATCCGCGCCGCATTCCCTCGCGCATATTCGCGATCGCCTGGTGGGTCCAGGCTACGTAAGCGTCGATCTGCGCCAGCCAGTTTTCATAGTCCTTGGCGCCGGCGAGCGGACGCCGGCCCAGGTCTGCGGCGTCGAGCGCGAATTGCCACGGCATTCCTTCGAAAGGATTCACCGGCATGAGTTCGGCGGGATAGGTAAAACCTTCGATTGCGAGTTGGCGTTGGCGCTTGAAAATGTCGTAAGTCAATCTCGAGCCCGTGTCCAAGGCGGAGCTCGGAACGGCGATAAGTTCGGCGAGAAAGCGCCGTTCGACAGCCAGAGAATCCGCCAGGAATTGCGGCGTCAGTGGATTGCCCGCGGGCCTGCGTTCGTCCCAATATCGTTCGACGATACGCGTCAAATTCTCGTGGGGCGCCGCCGCAGCCGTGGCCCGGGAGGGGTCCGGCGCAGTCCCGCCGCCGCAGGCGGCGAGTCCCAAAAGGGCGACTCCGAAGGAAACAGCGTGAGAAAATCGGATCATGAACCGATTATAAGCTGGTAGGTAGGTTCATAATCTGAAGCCTGGTCATTTGGGAGTCACCGTATGTTGGTCGGAACCAGTCCACGGCGCGTCGCCATCGTCGGCGGGGTACGCATTCCCTTCGTACGCGGTAACGGCGCCTATTCTCAAGTCGGCAATCAAGAGATGTTGACCGCCGCGCTGCGCGGCGTGGTCGAGCGCTATGGGCTGCAAGGCCAGCGCATGGACGATGTCGCCGCGGGCGCGGTCATGAAGCACTCGAGCCAGTGGAATCTGACGCGCGAATCGGTGCTTGGATCGGGGCTGGCCGCGGAAACGCCCGGGCTCGATTTGCAGCGTGCGTGCGGCACCAGCTTGGAGGCGGCAATTTCACTGGGCAATAAGATCGCGCTCGGCCAGATCGATTGCGCGATTGCCGGGGGCGTCGATACGGTGAGCGATCCGCCCGTGGTCTACCCCAGGAGCTTTCAGCAATTGTTGCTCCGAAGTTATCGCGGCAGGACGTTCGGCGAACGCGTCGGCCCATGGTTCGGTTTGCGCCCGGGAAATCTGCGGCCGGTGCTGCCCGGCATCGCGGAACCCCGTACGGGCTTGTCGATGGGCGAGAGCACCGAGCTCATGGTGAAGACATGGGGAATCACCCGTGCCGAGCAGGACCAGCTGGCACTGGAAAGTCACCGAAAGGCGGCCGCGGCTTATGCTTCCGGATTCTACAAGGAGCTGGTGCGCGACTACCTCGGCGTGAGCCAAGATAACAATATCCGCAGCGACACCAGCCTGGACAAGCTGGCCAAGCTCAAACCGGTGTTCGATACATCCGGGTCGGGTACGTTGACCGCGGGGAATTCGACGCCGATGACGGATGGCGCCTCCGCGGTGCTGCTTGCGTCCGAAGCCTGGGCGCGCGAGCGCGACTTGCCGGTGCTGGCGTTTCTCAGCTACGGCAAGGTCGCCGCAGTGAACTACATCGACAAGAAGGAAGGCTTGCTCATGGCTCCGGCCTATGCCGTGCCTCGCATGCTGAAGGACGCGCAACTCGCGCTCGAGGACTTCGACTTTTACGAGATCCACGAAGCTTTTGCAGGCCAGGTCCTGTGCACGCTCAAGGCCTGGGAGGACCCGATTTTCTGCCGCGACAAGCTGGGGCTGCCCGGGGCGCTCGGCGCCATCGATCGATCCAGGCTCAATGTGAAAGGCGGCAGCCTTGCGATCGGCCATCCTTTCGCTGCAACCGGCACCCGCATCATTGCAGCCCTGGCGAAGATTCTCGATGAAAATCAAGCTAAACGCGGCCTGATCTCGATCTGCACCGCGGGCGGCATGGGCGTTACCGCCATCCTCGAGCGTTGACGATGTTGATGAACGCGCTATCCTCGGAGATCATCCGTTGCGTTCATAGAATTCCTGCATCGGCACATAGGCTGAATAGAAGACACGAATGAAACTCAAAGACCCCCTGCTCCTGCGTGAGATGTGTTTTATCGACGGTGGCTGGATACCTGCGGACGGCGGGGGCACCCTGGCCGTGCACAACCCCGCCACGGCGGAAAAGCTGGGAGTCATACCGAACATGGGTGCGGGCGAGACCAAGCGCGCGATTGCAGCAGCCGCTGCAGCCCTGCCGGCATGGGCCGCCCGCACCGCCAAGGACCGTGCCGCGGCGCTGCGGCGCTGGTTCGACCTGATACTCGTGCACCAGGACGATCTCGCAACTCTCATGACGGCGGAGCAGGGCAAGCCGCTGGCCGAGTCCAAGGGTGAAATCGCCTACGCCGCATCCTTCATCGAATGGTTTGCGGAAGAGGCCAAGCGGCTTTACGGGGATGTCATTCCGGGCCACCAGTCCGACAAGAGAATTCTCGTGCTGCGCCAGCCCGTGGGCGTGGTGGCGGCCATCACACCCTGGAACTTTCCAGCGGCCATGATCACCCGAAAGGCGGGACCGGCGCTTGCGGCTGGATGCACCATGGTTTGCAAGCCTGCGACTCAAACTCCGTATTCCGCGCTCGCTTTGGCCGAACTCAGCCATAGAGCCGGCATCCCCAAAGGCGTATTCAACGTCATCACGGGATCCGCCGCGGCGATCGGGGGCGAGATGACCTCGAACCCGATCGTGCGCAAACTGACGTTCACCGGTTCCACGGAGATCGGCAAGAAATTGATGGCGCAATGCGCCGGCACCGTGAAAAAGATATCGCTCGAACTCGGCGGCAACGCGCCCTTCATCGTGTTCGACGACGCCGATTTGGATGCCGCCGTTCAGGGCGCGATCGCCAGCAAGTATCGAAATACGGGCCAGACCTGCGTGTGCGCCAACCGGCTGTTGGTGCAGGCCGGTGTGTACGATGAATTTGCGCGGAAACTCACCGAAGCGGTGGGCAAATTGCGGGTCGGCGACGGACTGGCCGGTCTCACCGACCAGGGGCCGCTGATCGACGCCAAAGCCGTGGCCAAGATCGAGGAACATATCGCGGATGCCGTGGCCAAGGGCGCCAAGGTCGCCTTGGGCGGCAAGCGGCATGCCCTGGGCGGAACGTTCTTCGAACCCACCATCCTGACCCAGGTGACGCCCAAGATGCTGGTGGCCCGCGAAGAAACCTTCGGTCCCGTAGCGCCTCTGTTCAAATTTCAAACCGAGGCCGAGGCCATCGCCATGGCCAACGACACCGAGTTCGGCTTGGCCGCGTACCTGTACACGCGCGATCTTGCGCGCAGCTGGCGGGTTTCCGAAGCCATCGAGTACGGCATCGTGGGCTTGAACACCGGCATCATTTCCACAGAAGTTGCGCCCTTCGGCGGCGTCAAGGAATCGGGCACCGGGCGTGAAGGCTCGAAGTACGGAATCCTCGATTACACCGAGATGAAGTACATATGCGTCGGCGGAGTGAGCTAGGAGCCTGACCGGTGCTCGGCCGGTTCCTGGAGTTCTCGGTCGCGACGCCGGATATTCGGGACTCCCTGGATTTCTACGCCAAACTCGGCTTCACCCAGGCCGAAACCGGCGACGCATGGCCGCATCCCTACGCGGTGGTGACGGACGGTAGAATTTGCCTCGGATTGCATCAGGACACGAGTCCGGCGCCCTCGATGACCTTCGTCAAGCCCGGCTTACTCAAACACCTGGATACACTCGAGGATCTCGGGGTGCAGTTTGAATTCCGCCATCTCGGCAACCACGTGTTCAATGAAGTCGGCTGGTTCGATCCCTCCGGTCATCTGATATGGCTCATCGAAGCACGCACTTTTTCACCCAGCAAGCGGCCGGCGCTCGACACATCGCTATGCGGCTATTTTCTCGAGATCGCACTGCCGACACCCGCCCCCGCGGCGGCAAAGGCATATTGGGAACGGCTCGGCTTCGTCGGAATCGACGAACCGGATGACCGGCTGCCTCACGTATCCTGCACCAGCGACACCATCGACCTGGGGCTTTACGATCCCGCACATCTGCGCGGCGCCGCACTGCGGTTCGAAGTCGACGATGCCGAAGAAACCTTGGCGCGGCTCACCGACATCGGCATTGTGCCGGCCGAAGCGGCGGCGCCGCGGCGGAGTCAACCAGCCGGCACGGTATTGAACGCGCCCGAAGGCACGCAGCTGCTGTTGACCGAGGCCTCCGAAGCCTGAACGCCGGCTTCAGCTTGGGCTGGCAACGATGTTGAACTTGATCGTGATCGCGTCCTGCACCTGCAGCGCGCCCAGCATCAGGCTGTATGGCGTGAGCCCAAGGGCCGTCTGGCGCAATTCCAACGATCCTACCGCCGATAAGTGATCGGAATCCCTGTGCAGAGTGAACGGCACGTCCAATCTGGACTCATGCCCCGCGACACTGATCGCAACCGTAAAAGTCACGGCACCGGCATCCTGCAGATCGGAGCGCGGCGTGCCCGGTGCGCCGGCACTGGCGATGCTCTTGATCGTGATCATCGGAAACTCGTCCGCGTCGAGCAGCGACGTACTCAGCATATTGTGCAGAGTTCCCGATTTGGCGTCGTCCGGGACGGCGGCGGCGAAATCCGGCCCCTCTTCGCTGCGCGCCTGCGCATCGTCCACCACGAAGGCAGCAACCGGCACCTCCATTGAGAACTGGGTCTCGGCCACCGAATCCGCCAGATTGACCACGCCGTGGATCGACCGGTTAACCATGACGTGGTTGTGCCCCAGGTGCGCCAACGGACCGGCTCGGTATACCAGGATTCGCAGCTCGGAACGGCTCTCGTCGATGCGATAGACCCTGCCGTGCAATGGTGGCGCTGCAGGTGATTCGCCGGGGTTTTGCGGCGTGGCGTGGCGTGACCCGGGCGCAGTGCATGCGGCCAACAGCAGCGCCACCACGCCGAGTTTTATACTTTTGAACACGAGCGGGGCCCCGCTGTCTTGATAAACTACGTCAAGTACAGTCTGCACGTGGGACCCGAGATATGCCAAGCCGAGATTTACCGACACGCTACGGAGGGGTCGCACAGACGTTTCATTGGCTCATCGCCGCGCTGATAGTGACGCAATTCACCCTGGCATACCTCGCCGACGATCTGCCGCTCGGAGTTCATAAGCTGGCGCTGCTGGCGCGGCACAAGAGCTTCGGCATGACCGTGCTGATGCTGGCGATATTGCGCCTGCTGTGGCGGCTGAAGAACCCGCCGCCTTCGTTGCCGCCCGGCATGACGCCCCTGGAGCGGTCGCTCGCTCGGGCCACTCACATTGCGTTCTATGTGCTGCTGTTTGCGATGCCCCTGACCGGATGGCTGATGTCATCGGCCAAGAACTACTCGGTCAGCTGGTTCGGGGTGTTCACCTGGCCCAATCTCATCGCCAAGAACGAGACTGCTTTCAACCTATTGCGCTCGACGCATCACTTACTGAGCTACGCCCTGTTTGCGATCGCGGTATTGCACGTTCTAGCGGCCCTCAAACATCATTTCTGGGACAAGGATTCCGTGCTGTTGCGCATGCTGCCCTTCACCAAATTTGACCCGGCGAAATCGGAGAAACGATTGTGATGCGACGAATCCTGTCATCGATGATCCTGCTCGCGTCCATGCCTCTGGCGGGAGCGGCCGGCGCAGCCGGGGGCACCACCGCTTACACCGCCGATCCACAGCAAAGCCGGCTTGAATTCGTCGGCGTGCAGGCCGGCGCGGAATTCAAGGGGACCTTCCACAAGTTCGCCGCGACCGTCGAATTTGCACCGGATGCTCCGGCAGGCTCGCATATCGACGTACAGATCGACTTGAATTCCGCCGACACGCAGGACAAGGACCGTGACGGCACCATACGCGGGCCCGACATCTTCGACGTGGCACACTCGCCCGCGGCGCACTATGTCACCCGCAGCATCACCAAGACCGCCGCCGGCTACACGGCGGTCGGCTCGCTGACGCTGCGCGGCGTGACCAAGGACGTACCGATCAATTTTCAGTTCACCTCGTCCGCCTCAGGCGCAAAGCTCGAAGGCAGCGCCAAGCTCAATCGCCTGGATTTCGGCGCGGGACAGGGCGACTGGAAGAGCACGGAGTGGATAGCCGACGCCGTGAAAATAAGCTTCTCGCTGGTATTGAAGCCCAAGCCGTAACGCCTGGGCGCGCACCCGGCGGCGGCGGCGTGTATCAACCTGGCCCGCACCCCGTCGCGTCAGGTCGGGCCGGGCCGGGCCGCACAGTACTTGCAATCAGCGAACGGGGAGCTCGCGGGACTTTTGCACGGTACGCAGCGCGAAACTGGAATGAACCCGCGCGACATTGGGCAATCTCGTCAGATGCTGGCTGTGCAGCCGCTCGAAATCGGCGGTGTCGGCCAACACCACCCGCAGTAGAAAATCATATTCGCCGGACATGAGATAGCACTCCATGACCTCGGGGACCTTGCGTGCCGCTTCCTCGAAGGCATGCAGATGCGCCTGCTCCTGGCGCTCCAAAGTGATATTGACGAAGACGTTCACCGGACAGCCCGCCTTCTGCTGATTGATCAGGGCCGTGTACCCCTCGATGAAGCCCGATTCCTCCAGGGCTCGAACCCGCCTCAGACAGGCCGACTCGGACAGACTGACGCCTTCGGCCAATTGACTGTTGGTGATGCGGCCGTCCAGCTGCAAGGCACGCACGATGGCGCGATCGTAGCGATCTAGTTTCATTATCGAGCCCTCCGGCCGGCTTCAGCAGTTTCTTGCGTAATATATCAATTTCTAGACGCATTCTGCCATCTGCTGGCACCACGGGACCGATTTTTGCAACTTTCCGCTCATGGCCTTACGTACCCTAGCCGCACCCACATCTCCTGCGGAGCGACAAGAATGAAAATCGGCGTCCCCAAAGAAATCAAGATTCACGAGTATCGGGTTGGCCTGGTGCCAGCGGGCGTCCGCGAACTCGTCGATGCCGGACACCAGGTGCTCGTCCAAAGCGGCGCCGGTGCGGGCATCGGTTTCGAGGACTCGCACTATCAGTCGGCGGGCGCCGCCATCGCGCAAAAGGCGCAAGACATCTTCGCAACCGCGGAACTCGTCGTGAAGGTCAAGGAGCCGCAGATCGCGGAGTGCAAACAGCTGCGCAGCGGGCAAACCTTGTTCACGTACCTGCACCTGGCTGCGGACCCTGCACAGGCTCAGGCGCTGCTCGCCTCCGGAACGACCGCGATCGCATACGAGACGGTCACCGCACCCGACGGCTCATTGCCCTTGCTGACGCCGATGAGCGAGGTTGCCGGGCGCATGTCAGTGCAGGTGGGCGCCAACAGCTTGCAGAAGGCCAACGGCGGGTTCGGTGTGCTGCTGGGTGGAGTGCCCGGAGTGGCTCCCGCCAAAGTCGTCGTGCTCGGCGGCGGCGTTTCCGGTACTCATGCGGCAGAGATGGCCGTTGGGCTGCGTGCCGACGTGACCGTGGTCGACCGCTCGGTCAAGAGGCTGCGGGAACTCTCATCCATCTTCGGCAGCCAGCTGAAGACCGTGTACTCGACCGCCCATGCCATCGAGGAACTGGTCCGCGACGCCGATCTCGTTATCGGAGCCGTGCTCATCGCCGGCGCCGCCGCACCAAAGCTCGTGACTCGCGCCATGGTCAAAACCATGAAGCCGGGCGCGGTATTGGTCGACATCGCCATCGATCAGGGCGGCTGCTTCGAGACCAGCCGGCCCACCACTCATGCGGAACCCACCTATGTGCTCGACGGCGTAATTCACTATTGCGTCACCAACATGCCCGGCGCCGTGCCGCGCACCTCCACATTCGCGCTGACCAATGCCACCCTCCCCTATGTGAGGGCGCTCGCCGATCACGGCTGGCAACGGGCCCTCGCCAACGACTCAGGATTGGCGCGCGGCCTCAACGTCCACGCCGGCCAGCTCACGCACGAAGCCGTCGCAACAGCGCTCGGCCTCAACTACCAAACCTTTCGCGCCGCCTAACCCCACCGTCACCACCGTTAGGCTATTCGACGGTTAGAGCCCCTGGTAAGGGGCTTTAGCCGTAGAACGGAATAACGCCGGTAGCTGGTGGGGTCAGGCGGCGCGAGTTGCTACTGTACGATCGATCAATTACTCTGCGCCCCGAGTCAGCGACCTAACTCGAGGGACCACCCGCCATGGCGCGCAATCCACGCTTCGATGTGTTGTTCGAACCGGTGCGCATCGGGCCTGTCACGGCGCCGAACCGCTTTTATCAAGTGCCGCATGCCAGCGGCATGACCAACTCGCTGCCGCAGGTGCGTGCCAGCTTCCGCGAGACCAAGGCCGAAGGCGGCTGGGGCGTGGTCTGCACGGGCGCGGTGTCGATGCATCCCAGTTCCGATGATTCGCCGCTGCCCTTCGCCATTCTGTGGGATGACAAGGATATCCGCTCCCATGCGCTGATGACGGACGCCGTCCATCGGCATGGAGCGTTGGCCGGAGTGGAGCTGTGGCATGGAGGCGCGTGTACTCTGAACCGCACCAGCCGAATGGCGCCGCTGTCGCCGTCCGGCATGCCGTGGTTGTCCACTCATTTGGGGTTCATGGGCAATCTGCGTCCACGCACCATGGACAACGCCGACATCCAAGATCTGCTGCGTTGGCAGGCCGCCGCCGCGCGCCGCGCCATGCAGGCAGGCTTCGACATCGTCTACGTTTACGCCGGCATGGGCTATCTGCCCTATGAATTCTTGCTGCCCGAATACAATCGTCGCACCGACGCCTACGGCGGCTCGATCGAGAATCGGGTGCGGCTGGTGCGTGAACTGCTGGAGGTCACGCGCGACGCGGTGGGGGACAAGTGCGCCGTCGCGCTGCGCATCAGCATGGAGGAATTGCGCGGCAAACCCGGCAAGAATGCTGCTTCTGAGGCGCATGAGGTGGTGGCCCTGCTCGCCGATATCCCCGATCTCTGGGACGTCAAGATGGATTCCAGTCCGACCGACTGCGCGCCCTCGCGATTTTCCCCGGAGGGCAGTCACGAACCCATCATCAATTTCATCAAGCAACTGACCCGGCGGCCGGTCGTGGGCGTGGGCCGCTTCACCTCTCCGGATGTGATGGTCTCGCAGGTGCGGCGCGGCATCCTGGATTTGATCGGTGGGGCGCGGCCCTCCATCGCGGACCCGTTTCTGCCGAACAAGATCAATGAGGGTCGGGAGCACGAGATACGCGAATGCATAGGCTGCAATATCTGCATTTCGAGCTGGCACGATGGCGTGCCGGTGCGCTGCACCCAAAACCCGACCGCGGGTGAGGAGTGGCGCCGGGGGTGGCACCCTGAGAGGTTCGAGCCGCCGGCGAGCGACTCATCCATCTTGATCGTCGGCGGCGGACCTGCGGGGCTCGAATGCGCCACCACCCTCGCCCGGCGCGGCTACACTGTGACGATTGCGGATTCGGCCAAGGAGTTCGGGGGCCGTCTGTGCTTCGAGACTGCGCTGCCGGGGCTCAAGACCTGGGGCCGGGTCAGCGATTGGCGGCTGGGGCAGCTGCGCAGCCGGCCGAACGTCAATATGTATCCCGGTAGCGAGCTGGGCGTGGACGACATCTTGGGGCTGGAGCACCGTCACGTCGTGATCGCGACCGGCGCACGCTGGACGAAAATGCTGTTCTCGACCTTGGAGTTCCCGGTAGGCGAACTCGACGGACCGGCGGTTTACACCGCCGATGATCTCGCCGCCGGCGTCGTGCCATCGGGACCCGTGGTCGTGTTCGATTTCGACAACTACTACCTGGCCGGCGCCATCGCCGAGCAGCTGGCGAAAACGGTCGGCGACGTGAGTTATGTGACCACCGCGGGCAATGCGTCCGCCTGGACATTCATGACCAATGAGCTGCCGCTGGTGCATCGCGCTCTCACCGCGGCGCACGTGCCGATTCATACACTCAAGCGGGTCACGGCCTTCGATGGCGAGTCCGTCACGATCGCCGACGTATACAGCGGCAGCGAGCAGCGCCTTGCCTGCCGCTCGCTGGTCATCGTCGGCGTGCGGACCCCGCGCGACGAACTGTATCAATCGCTCATGGCCAGAGGCCCGGATCTGGAGAAAGCCGGCATCTCCTCCGTCACGCGCATCGGCGACGCGGTCGCTCCCGGAGCCATCGTGCATGCGGTCCACAGCGGGCATCGCTATGCACGCGAGTTCGACACCGTCCCTGGTGCCGCACCCTATACACGGGATTTCCCCGTATGACCGCCGCGCAATTGGAGCCCACCCTGCCCTCCTCCTGGTACCGCAGCGCCGGGATATTTCAGGTCGAGAAGGAACGCATATTCTGCCGCGAGTGGATTGCGGCGTGCCGCGAGGAAGAGCTGCCCAATCCAGGCGATTACAGGCTGCTCGACGTGCTCGGCGAGAGTATCTTGCTGGTGCGCAATCGCGAAGGTCAGCTGCGGGCGTTCTACAATGTCTGCCGGCATCGAGGCTCGCGTCTTTGCCGCACCCCGGAAGAAACCGCAGCCTTGCAGGTCACGCTCCCCGGCGGAATCACCGCCGGACGCATGATCGTGTGCCCGTACCACCAGTGGTCTTACGATTTCAACGGTGCGCTGATTGCCGCTCCGCACTTGAGCACCGCCGACGGTTTCAAAAAGCAGGATTACCATCTGTATCCGGTCGGTGTCGGCAGTTGGGGCGGTTTCGTCTTCTTGAATTTGACGCCGGCCGAGGCAGTCCCTCTGGCCGCTCAGCTGGGCGGCATACCGGACCGGCTGCAACGCTACCCGCTCGGCGATCTGGCCGTAGGCGCCACGATCCGATATGACATCGCAGCGAATTGGAAAATTCTCTGCGAGAACTACAACGAATGCTATCACTGCGCCGGGGTCCACCCGGAGCTGTGCGCGGTAGTGCCTTCGTTCCGCGAGGCGGGCGGAGCCAATTTGGACTGGAACCGCGGAATCCCGCACCGTGAGGGCGCCTACACGTTCACGCACAGCGGGAGTACCGTTCGGCGTGCCTTCCCCAGCCTCAATGCGGATGAGCAAGTGCGCCACAAGGGCGAACTGGTCTATCCCAATCTATTCCTGAGCGCCGCCTGCGATCACGTAGCGGCATTCATCCTGCAACCCCGCAGCGCCGAACGCACCGATATCACCTGCCATTTTCTGTTCGAAAGCCATGAAATAGCGAAGCCGGGCTTCGATCCATCGGATGCCGTGGATTTCTGGGATCTGGTCAACCGCCAGGACTGGGCGATATGTGCGGGTGTACAGAATGGGATTCGCTCGCGCGTCCATGCCCAGGGATACTACGCGCCGATGGAGGACTGGAATCTGGACATCAGGCGCTATGTGACCGATCGAATCGGCGCTTTCGTCAACAGCCAGCCGTCCTAGCGGTTCGCCCCGGGACCACTCCCATCGAGGCGTACGGGCCATTCGGCCGCGCTTGGGTATAATTGAAAAAAAGGACAATCAATGGCAACCAAGCGGCATATACCGAAATTCCACCGAGCGACTCCCGCGGTGCGTCGCGAAGCATTGGTGGACGCCACTCTGCGCTGCCTCAAGCTGTTCGGCCATGAGGGCGTGTCCGTGAGGCGCATCAGCGCCGCCGCCGGCGTGTCCATTGGCTTGATCAACCATCATTTTCCGAGCAAGTCGAGCCTCATCGCCGAGACTTACGAAACCATCGCCCTGTCCTTGCTGGAATCGATCCGCCATCAGGCGGAAAACAAGGCGCTTTCGCCGCGCGAGCGGCTGAGCAATTTCTTCAGCGCTTCGTTCACGCCCGAAATCCTCGATCCGCAGTTATTCAATGTGTGGCTGGTGTTTTGGAGCATGGTGGCGCACTCGGCCGAAATACGCGCCGTGCACTTCAGCACCTACGGCAAATACCGCGCCGTTCTGGAGTCTTTGCTGGGCCAGCTCGTAGACTCCGGCGCGGCGCCGCCGTTCAAGCTGCGCCCGGCCGCGATTGCTCTGTCTGCGCTGCTCGACGGCTTCTGGGTCGAATTGAGCCTGAGCCCCACGGTCTTCAAGCCCCGCGATGCCATTGCGCTCTGCGAGGATTGGGTCAATGCTCTGTGCCAGGGAGGTTTCCCCCGGCTTTTGACGTCTCCCCGTGCCGATAAGGCCGACGCCGCGCCGAAACGCCGCAAACCCTAGAATTCGGCCGAGGGGCCGGTTACCGAGCATTGAGTCACGCTTTCTGCACATTCGAAGGCCGCTGCCTGCATTTGCTAGTGGTAAACGGCGGCCATTGTTATACTACCGTTCAATAAGACTCGTGAAGGTTCTCGCACATGGAAGCACAGCGCTCTCTGCACGGCGACTCGTCGGCTCAAGTTCCCGCCGGCCTCGAAGGGTTCAGTCTTCCGGGTTGGATCTATCGGGACGCGGATTTCCTGGAAGCCGAGAAGGAACGGGTATTTGCCACTTCGTGGCAGGTGATGTGCCACCTCAACGACATACCCGATCCCGGCGATTATCACACCCTGGATTTCCTGGGCGAACCCTTGGTCGCGGTGCGTGGCCAGAATCATGGCGTGAAAGCCTTTTTCAATGTGTGCCGGCATCGGGCAGCTCGGTTGGTTGACGGCGGTTCCGGTCATTGTTCGGGAAGAATCGTGTGTCCCTATCACGCGTGGACCTACGATCTCGGCGGGCGCCTCACCGCGGTGCCGCATCGCAAGGAATTCGCCGACTTCGCTCTCGATCAATACGGGCTCAAGCCGGTCGAGTCTGAAGTCTACAAGGGGTTCGTGTTCGTGCGCCTGAAGCCGGGCTTGCCGAGCGTGGCGCAGATGCTCGCGCCGTACGAGGCTGAATTGGCCGCCTATCGTCTCGAAGAGCTGCAGCCCATGGGCCGCGTCACATTGCGCACACGCCATGTGAACTGGAAGAACGTGACTGACAATTATTCCGATGCCATGCACATCACGGTGGCGCACCCGGGCCTGACCCGCCTATTTGGCCAGAGCTACGGCGTGGAGGCGCAGGCTTGGGTGGACAAAATGTGGGGTTATCTGCGCGATGTGCCCTCCTCTCAGCTCTCGGAGCGCATGTACCAGGCCGTGCTGCCAAACTCGCCTCACTTGCCCGACGATAGGCAGCGGCTGTGGACCTACTTCAAGCTGTGGCCCAACGTGGCCTTTGATATCTACCCCGATCAGATCGATTTCATGCAAATGATTCCGATCTCGCCCACGGAAACCCTCATCCGCGAGATTGCCTACGCGCATCCCGATAGCCGGCGCGAGATGCGCGCGGCACGCTATCTCAATTGGCGCATCAATCGGCGCGTGAGCATCGAGGACAAGGCATTGATCGAACGAGTGCAAACGGGCATGGGATCGCGTAGCTATACGCCGGGTCCGTTGGGACGCACCGAGGTCAGCTTGCGAAGTTTCGCGCATCGCATACGCGAACTCATTCCCGAGAGCCGCCTCGACCGTGCCCCGAGCCCCGGCTGGCATGTCCGCAACGATACGAGAAAGAACCATGGTTGATTCAAAACCGCGCGATGTCGTGATTATCGGCGGCGGCCACAACGGGCTGGTGTGCGCGGCCTATCTGGCTGCGGCGGGCCTCAAAGTAACCGTGCTCGAAAGACGCGGCGTCGTAGGCGGCGCGGCCGTGACCGAGGAATTTCACCCGGGCTTTCGCAATTCCGTGGCCGCATACACGGTATCGCTGCTCAATCCCAAGGTGATCAGGGATTTGGACCTGCCGCGTCACGGATTGCGCGTGGTGGAGCGCAAACTCGCCAACTTCCTGCCTCTGAACGAAACCCAGTATCTGAAGATCGGCGCCGGCAAGACCGAACAAGAAGTGGCGAAGTTCTCGGCGCGCGATGCCGGCCGGCTCGCAGCCTATGGCGAGCGCCTCGATGTGATAGCCGACGTGCTGCGCGACCTGGTGCTCGAGACCCCGCCCAACGTGACCGCCGGCAGCTGGCTCACGGCTCTGCCCGAATTGTTGCGCAGTGCCCGGATGGGCAGGCGCATCGCCAAACTCGACATGCCCATGCGGCGCGAACTCCTGGATTTGTTCGTCAAATCCGCGGGTGACTACCTGGATGCCTGGTTCGAGAGCGCGCCCATCAAGGCGGCGTACGGTTTCGACGGCATCGTCGGCAATTACGCCAGCCCCTATGCGGCCGGTTCCGGTTATGTGCTGCTGCATCATGTATTCGGGGAGGTCAACGGCAAGAAGGGCGCCTGGGGACATGCGATCGGCGGCATGGGCGCCATCAGCCAGGCCATGGCGAAGGCAGCGGCCGAGCGCGGCGTGGAAATTCGAACGGCAAGTCCCGTGCGCGAAGTGCTGGTCGAGGCCGGCCGAGCGGTGGGCGTCGTCACGGAGAAGGGCGAGGCGATTCGAGCACGCAGCGTCGTATCGAATTTGAATCCCAAACTATTGTATGGGTCGCTCATCGATCCGGCGGCGCTGCCGCAGGATTTTCGCGAGCGCATCGCTCACTGGCGGTGCGGATCGGGCACCTTCCGCATGAACGTCGCACTATCGGAGCTGCCCGACTTCACGGTCCTGCCGGGCCGCGCTCTCGCCGAACATCATACTTCCGGCATCATCATGGCGCCCAGCCTCGCCTATATGGATCAAGCGTATCTCGATGCCAAGGCGGGCGGCTGGTCGAAGCAGCCCATCGTCGAGATGCTGATACCCTCGACCCTCGACGACAGCCTCGCGCCCCCGGGACAACACGTGGCCAGCCTGTTCTGCCAGCACGTCGCACCGGTGCTGCCCAATGGGGCATCCTGGGACGATCACCGCGAGCAAGTAGCGGACGTCATGATCGATCTGGTGAACAGCCATGCGCCGAATTTCAAGGCCTCGGTGCTGGGTCGGCAGATCATGAGCCCGCTCGACCTCGAGCGCACCTTCGGGCTGATCGGCGGTGACATTTTTCACGGCGCCCTGAGCTTGGACCAAATGTTCTCGGCGCGGCCGATGCTCGGACACGGCGACTATCGCGGGCCGTTGGCGGGGCTGTACATGTGCGGATCGGGCACACATCCGGGCGGCGGCGTGACCGGCGCACCCGGCCACAATGCGGCGCGCGAGATCATCGCCGACTTTCGGCGCGGGCGCGTGAAACGAGCCTGACGCACGGCGCACGGCGCACGGCGCACGGCGCACGGCGCACGGCGCACGGCGCACGGCGTCTGCATCCGACGCCGGGCATCGCGGAAACGCTATACCTCGATCCCCTGCCCCTTGAGGTATTCGTCGTATGTGCCCCGGAAATCCGTGATCTGACCTCCGGGACGAAGCTCGATGATGCGGGTGGCGAGACCGCCCACGAATTCGCGATCGTGCGACACGAAAATGAGCGTGCCCGGAAAGTGCTCGAGCCCGATTTGCAGGGACTCGATGGTCTCCATGTCCATGTGATTGGTGGGCTCATCCATGAGCAGCACATTGGGCTTGGTCAACATCAGCTTGCCGTAAATCATGCGGCCCTTCTCGCCACCGGACA
>Ga0302314_10005240_pt1 | contig 23692 bp, 19 predicted proteins | sample III_Palsa_N2_3_FD_200533 | JGI IMG/M metagenome (GOLD analysis project Ga0302314, IMG submission 200533) | Peat permafrost microbial communities from Stordalen Mire near Abisko, Sweden - III_Palsa_N2_3 | ecosystem: Environmental > Terrestrial > Soil > Palsa > Peat permafrost | place: Sweden... | reverse complement strand
GACGCCGGAAAGCCCAAAATGGTCGCCGCCATCGCCGTCGCCAGAAAACTCCTAACCATCCTCAACGCGATCGTCAGGGACCAAAAACCATGGCAAAGCGCTTGACCGCAAACACAGTCGCTCTCCCATAAATGGGCGAGGGTAAAAAGGAAAGCCCTCCCCTGCATTTCGCGGGGGAGGGTTGGGTGGGGGTAGTGCCGCTTGGCTCAGTCTCAGTTCTTCGCGAGCTTGACGCCGCCTTTGCCGGGCGGGACCACGACGCAGAGGTGGCCCTTCTTGTGGAGCGCGCCGCAGGCTTCGCGGGCTTGGCGTTCGGACGCGAAGCCGTTCAGGCGGGCGCGGAAGATCTTGTGCTTTTCATGCTTGGCGGGCGCCAGGACCGACGGCTCGCCGTGCAGGCTCGCCAGGTGGATCGCGTGGTCGGCGGCCTCTTCGGCCTGGGCATGGCTGGCGAAGGCGCCGACCTGGATCGCCCAGCGCTCCGACGAGACGGCGGTGACGATGCTGCCGGGCTTGGCGGCATGAGCGCGCAGCACATGGGCGCTCGATTCCCGGGCCGGGGCGGACGGCGGCAGGGTCGCGGCTTCGGCCTTCGGGATCGGCGACAGGGCCGCCAGCATGGTGCCGGCGCCGGCGAACAGGCGCTTGGCGGTGCGGGCGCTCTGGCCGCCGGCCTCGGCGACCAGCATCGGATCGGTCGGGCGATGGGCGAAGCCGTTGTCGAGCAGCGTCGCCATCAGCTTGTCGCGCACGCCGCCGCTGGTCGAGCCCATGACCACGCCGATCAGGCGATGACCGTCGCGCTCGGCCGAGGAGGCGAGGTTGAAGCCGGAGGCCGAGGTGAAGCCGGTCTTCAAGCCATCCATGCCGGCATACCGGTACATCAGATGATTGTGGCCCTTGATCAGCCGGCCGCGGAACAGGAACTCGCGGGTCGAGAAGAAGCGGTAATATTGCGGGAAGTCGTCATGCAGATGCTGGGCGAGCTTGACCAGGTCGCGCGCCGAGGTGACCTGCTCGTCATCCGGCAGGCCCGAGGCGTTGCGGAAGGTCGTGTTGGTCATGCCCAGCGCATGGGCCTTCTCGGTCATCATGCGGGCAAAGGCGGTCTCGCTGCCGCCGGCCAGATATTCGCCGGCGATGGCGGCGCAGTCGTTGGCCGAGAGCACGACCATGCCGAGCACGCATTCCTTGACCGTGACTTCGTCACCGGCCGGTACGCCCAGATGCGTCGGCATCTTGGCCGCAGCGAATTCAGAGACCGGCATGCGGGTGTCGAGTGTGATCTTGCCGCGCTGCATCGCTTCGAAAGTCATGTACAGCGTCATCATCTTGGTGAGAGACGCCGGATGGTTCAATTCATCCGCATTGACTTCGTTCAATACTTCGCCGGTGGTGGTGTCGATGACCATCGAGGCATAGCCGGCCCAGGCAGAAGTAGATCCGCCGGCGAGACAGGTCATGCCCAACAGAACGGCTGCAACGGCCAGGCCCCCCTGCCGTCGCGGCCGCCGAATTGAATGGATGCTCAACTCGGTCTCCCCCAAAACAGACGTACCACCATATCCATAGGGCAAGACCTTAAAAAATTACTGAATCTCTGTCCACTAACTTTCGATACATCAATCGAAATTAGCTGTGGAAATCTTATCGGTCGCGGCAAGTCGTCGCGAGTCCGGAAACCGATGGAATAAACTCGGAACGAGTCCATGGGGCGAGCGGCGTCACACAGAAGAATCGGCGATGAACACAGAGTCTGTTCTCGCATTCCGAGGTGTAATACCGCGTTCGACCGGGATTGATTGATTCATTCCAGCGGCTTACGGCAGCAGCTTGCCGATCCAGGGACCGTCCGGCAATTGGCCGGCGAGCTGGGTGATATGGCTGTTCCACCATTGCCGCTGCTCCATCAGATCGTCGTAATCGAGCTCGGCCAGGCGGATCTTGCGGTCGGCGGTGGTCAAGGTCGCCAGATCGATCGGATAGCCCACGTCGGCGGCGCTGAAGCGGGTCGAATCGAACGACAGGTACGCGATCTTGAGCGCCACCTGCATCGGCGTGTCGTAGTTGAGCGCGCGGTCGAGGATCGGTTTGCCGTAGGAGGTCGAACCGACCGACAGGTACGGCGTGCGCTCGTCGCAGGCGATCCAGTTGCCTTCCGGATAGATCATGTAGAGGCCGGGCTCGGCATCATCGACCAGCTGGCCGCCCATGATGCAATGCAGATTGAGCGGCAGGGCCGCCGCCTCCAGTGCCTCCTGGTCCTCGAGCTTGACCTGGCGCAGCGCGTTGCAGAAGCCGTCGACCGCATCCAGCACGCGGCGGAACGGCTTGGCGCCCGGCGCGCGCATGTCGCGCTCCAGATAGGCCAGAGTCTTGTCGCGGACCGAGCGCAAGCCCGAGGTCATGACCATGAACCGGCCGTCCTCGGCCCCGTGCAGCGTCAGCTTGCGCGCGTGGGACACCTGATTGCCCGACGTCACGCGCCCGTCGGAGAGGGCGATCAGCCCCTCTCGTATCTTGATCCCGACGCAATAGGTCACACCGCTTCTTCCCAATCGTTCCTTAGCGCCCGCGGCCCCCGAAATACGGGAGAGACGGCACGAGCGCAGCCGGGCGCGAGGATGCCCGAGCGGACGGTCTCCATCAAGCGTTGCCCACGGTTAAAGATCCGTAAGTTCCGCCAATTTTGCGCTAGAATGCCGGCCTCTCCGAACATTCATGTTGCAGTGCACAAAAAAATAGTTGACTCCCCGAATGGGTCGTCCTATCTCAGAGGTGTGTTGCGGTGCAGCAATCACTGGGAACGGGAACTCGAAGATCCGTCTCGGCTGCCGCTTCTGGAGGACCTGAGAATGACTGATACAAATCAGAAGACAGGAAAGCCCGCCGTTGCCACTCCGGCGAAGGTCGCGAGCGCTCCGAAGCCGGCTGCGAAAGCCGCCGCCGTGAAAACGCCTGTCGCAAAAGCTCCCGCCGTAAAAGCCCAGACCGTCAAGCCGACGCCGGCCGTCAAGCCCGCGCCGATCGCGGCCGAGGTCGCCAAGGCGGCCACGCCGGCGATCAAGGTCGCAGAGGCGGTGATCGGGGCGCCGGTGACGGCCGCCAAGACCACCGAGGCCGTCGTCAAGGCGACCGAGACTGTCGTCAAGGCGACCGAGGCCGTTGCCAAGGCGGTCGTCACGCCGCCCGCACCGGTCGCCAAGGCGCCGGCGAAGCCGGTTGCGAAACTTGCCGCCACCAAGATTGCCAAGCCGGTTGCGGCCAAGCCCGCACCGAAGCCCGTCGTGAAGAAGGCTGTGGCGCCCAAGGCTGCCGCACCGAAGTCGGCGGCTCAAACCCTTATGGACATTTCGATGGCGCCTGAGGCGCCGGTGGTCAAGGCCGTTGCGGCCGCGATCCAAAAGCCAGTTTCGAAGCCGGTCGAGGCGCCGGTTTCGTCTTCCATTGCTGCCAAGGCCTCGACGATCCCCCCCCTCCCCAAATTTATGGTGTCTCCAATGTCGACTCAGACCTTCAAGGGTTACGAAGATTTCGCCGCTTTCGGCAAGGCCAACCTCGAGGCTTTCGTCCAGGCGAACAAGCTGTTCACCTCGGGCATCGAGACTCTCTCGAAGGAAGTCGTGAGCCTGGCTCAGTCGTCGCTCGAGAGCAGCACGGCCGCCACCAAGGCGATGTTCGCCGCCAAGACGATCAAGGACGTCGTCGAGCTCCAGACCGACTTCGCCAAGACCTCGTTCGAGAAGCTCGTCGCCAACTCGACCAAGATCGGCGAGATGACCGTCAAGCTCGCGACCGACTCGGCCGCCCCGATCGGCGCGCGCGTCACCGCCGCTTCCGAGAAGGCTCTGAAGAAGGCCTAATCGGCTTCGCTTCAGGCAAAACGCGACAAGAACGGCCCTCCGGCGCAAGCTGGGGGGCCGTTTTCGTTTTCGGGATGGTTTTGGCTCCCATGCGAGTCCATAGGGCTTGGGGGAGGGCCATCCGATCCCATATAGTTTCTTCCAAGCCTTCTTCCTCTAGCGACGCCTTCGGACCCCTAATGAATCAGCCCGCCCCGAGCCTGAGATGAGCGACATCGAAAAGCGCGATGATGACGATCATTCGACCGGCGTCGTCGTCAAGACCAAGCCCAAGACCCGTAAGCCTTCCCTGTATAAGGTCTTGATGCTGAACGATGATTACACGCCGATGGAATTCGTCGTGCATGTGCTCGAACGCTTCTTCTCGAAAAACCGCGAAGAGGCGCACACCATCATGATGCATGTGCATCGGCGCGGCGTTGGGATCTGTGGCGTCTTTACCTACGAAGTTGCCGAGACAAAAGTGACGCAGGTCATGGATTTTGCTCGGCAGCATCAGCATCCTTTGCAGTGCACTCTGGAGAAGGAATAGCGCCCCATGCTGTCGCGGAACCTTGAGAAGACGCTGCACCGTGCCCTGGCATATGCCAACGAGCGGCGTCACGAATACGCGACGCTCGAGCATCTGCTGCTCTCGCTGACCGAGGATCAGGACGCGGTCGCCGTGCTGCGCGCCTGCACGGTCGATGTCGACAAGCTGCGCCGGGACCTGGCCAACTATGTCGATAACGAGCTGGCCAGCCTGATCTCGCCCCATGTCGAGGATGCGAAGCCGACCGCCAGCTTCCAGCGCGTGCTGCAGCGGGCCGCCATCCATGTGCAATCGTCCGGCCGCGAGGAAGTGACCGGCGCCAACGTGCTGGTCGCGATGTTCGCCGAGCGCGAGAGCCACGCCGTCTATTTCCTGCAGGAGCAGGAGATGACGCGGTTCGACGCGGTCAATTACATCTCCCATGGCATCGCCAAGGCCCCCGGCCGCTCCGAGACGCGCCGCGTCCAGGGTGCGGAAGAGGAACGGGCCGAGGGCGGTGGCGGCGAGAAGAGCAACACCAAGCGCGGCCATGACGCGCTCGACGCCTATACGGTCAACCTCACCACAAAGGCCAAGTCGGGCAAGATCGACCCGCTGATCGGCCGCGAGTCCGAGGTCGACCGCACGATCCAGATCCTGTGCCGGCGCTCGAAGAACAACCCGCTCTATGTCGGCGACCCCGGTGTCGGCAAGACCGCCATCGCCGAGGGCCTGGCCCGCCGCATCGTCCAGCTTGAAGTGCCGGAAGTGCTGCAGAACGCGGTGATCTATTCGCTCGACATGGGCTCGCTCCTGGCCGGCACCCGCTATCGCGGCGATTTCGAGGAACGGCTCAAAGCCGTGCTGTCCGAACTCGAGGCGCAGCCCCATGCGGTGCTGTTCATCGACGAGATCCATACCGTGATCGGCGCCGGCGCCACCTCGGGCGGCGCCATGGATGCGTCGAACCTGCTGAAGCCGGCGCTGGCCAGCGGCACGATCCGCTGCATCGGCTCGACCACCTATAAGGAATACCGGTCGTATTTCGAGAAGGACCGGGCGCTGGTCCGGCGCTTCCAGAAGATCGACGTCAACGAGCCGTCGGTCGAGGATGCGGTCAAGATCCTGCGCGGCCTGAAGCCCTACTACGAGAAGTACCACAAGGTGCGCTACACGGCCGGCGCCATCCGTGCCGCGGTCGAGCTGTCGTCGCGCTACATCAACGACCGCAAGCTGCCGGACAAGGCGATCGACGTGATCGACGAGGTCGGTGCCGCCCAGATGCTGCTGCCCGAAAGCCGGCGCCGCAAGACGATCACCGACAAGGAGATCGAGGCGGTGATCGCGACCATGGCCCGCATCCCGGCCAAGAGCGTGTCGCGCGACGACAAGGAAGTGCTGCTCAACCTGGACCGCGACCTGAAGACCATGGTGTTCGGCCAGGACAGCGCGATCGAGGCCTTGACCTCCGCGATCAAGCTCGCTCGTGCCGGCTTGCGCGATCAGGAAAAGCCGATCGGTTCCTACCTGTTCTCGGGTCCGACCGGCGTCGGCAAGACCGAGGTCGCCCGTCAGCTCGCCCGCACGCTCGGCATCGAGATCACGCGCTTCGACATGTCGGAATACATGGAACGGCACACGATCTCGCGCCTGATCGGCGCACCGCCGGGCTATGTCGGGTTCGACCAGGGCGGCTTGCTGACCGACGCGGTCGACCAGCATCCGCATTGCGTGCTGCTGCTGGACGAGATCGAGAAGGCGCATCCGGACCTGTTCAACATCCTGTTGCAGGTCATGGACTACGGCAAGCTCACCGACCACAACGGCAAGAACGTCGACTTCCGCAACGTCATCCTGATCATGACGACCAATGCGGGCGCGTCGGAAATGTCGAAGCCGGCGATCGGCTTCGGCAATCCGGTCCGCACCGGCGACGATCACGAGGCGATCAACCGGCTGTTCTCGCCGGAATTCCGCAACCGGCTCGACAGCATCATCTCGTTCGCGCCGCTGTCGCGCGACACGATCCACAAGGTCGTCGACAAGTTCGTCCTGCAGCTGGAAGTGCAGCTGGCCGACCGCGGCGTCACGATCGAGCTCGACCAGCTCGCCCGCGACCATCTGGCGGAAAAGGGCTACGACCCGCTCTATGGCGCGCGTCCGCTCGGCCGCGTCATCCAGGACAGCATCAAGAAGCCGCTGGCGGAGGAGCTGCTGTTCGGCAAGCTCGCCAAGGGCGGCGTGGTGACGGTGACGGTCAAGGACGAGAAGCTGGCCTTCAAGTTCAAGGCCGCAACGGTGGCCCCGGAGAAGCCCGGCGACAGCGCCGATCCCCCGGAAAAGGAACCGGTCTTCGCCGAATAGACCAGCCCCCCTCTCCACCCCAATGGGGTGGAGAGGGCCGGGGTGAGGCGGGGAACGCTCCGGCCCGTCTTAGACACCCACCTCATCCTAAATCCTTCTCCCCCCTGAAGGGCGGAGAAGGACTTGGCCTCGTTCCTGGTCCGACATCGATTTCATGCTAGTTTTGCCAGCGCGTTCAATCGCTTCGCTGGAGAGATCAGGCATGTATTCGTCCACCCGACCGACCTCGGCCCGACCGTTCCTGATCGGGGCGGTCAGCTGCGCCGTGCTGGTGCTGTTGGCGATCGGGTTCGTCGACCGGCCGCTCTCGACCTGGAGCCACGCGGATTTCCACGGGCAGCAGGCGTTCATCTGGCTGACCTGGATCGTCGATCCGATCCCGCCGCTGGCGGTCGTGGGCCTGATCGGTGCCGGCGTTGCGGCCATCGCCGGTTGGTGGCCCGGTGCCAACGGCCGCATCCTGCTGGCCGTCTGCCTCGCCACTCTCACGGCGCTGGCGATCAAGGACCAGCTCAAGATCCTGTTCGGCCGGACCTGGCCCGAGACCTGGACCAACAACAACCCGTCCTGGATCAAGGACGGCGTATTCGGCTTCGAACCGTTCCACGGCGGCGCCGGCTGGTTCTCGTTCCCGTCCGGCCATACCACGCTAATCACCGCGCCGATGATGGTGCTGTTCCTGTGTGTGCCGCGCCTGCGCATGGTCTGGCTGGCGCTGATCGCCCTGGTCGTGATCGGGCTGCTGGGCGCCGACTATCATTGGCTGAGCGACACGATCGCGGGATTCTACCTCGGCACCGCCGTCGCCATCGGCATGGTGGCGCTGCTGAAGGCGAAACCGTGATCCGGCCGTTGACCAAAGCCGACGCCGCTGCCTTCCGGGCGCTGCGGCTCGAAGGCCTGGCCGAAGCGCCCGAGGCGTTCGGTTCCGCGTATGAAGACGAGATCCTGCGCAGCGACGAGGCGTTCGCCCGCCGCATTCCCGACGCTCCGCCGTCCGCCATCTTCGGTGCGTTCCAGGGCGAGACGCTGGTCGCCATGACCGGCTTTCTCGTCCATGCTGGCCGCAAGGAGTGCCACAAGGCCATGGTCTGGGGCGTCTATGTCCGGCCCGCCGGCCGCGGCCAGGGCCTGGCGAAACGACTGATGCAGGCGGTCATCGCCCATGCCCGCAGCGTCGAAGGGCTGGAGATTCTGCAACTGGGCGTCGGCCTCTATAACGCCCCGGCCCGCGCGCTCTACGGTGCCATGGGGTTCGAGGTCTATGGCGTCGAGCGGCACGCGCTCAAGCTCGCCGACGGGCGCACTATCGACGAGGAACTACGGGTGCTGGATCTCACCGCAAGTTAGGTCTTGTAGGTCCAATTCGTCTCGACCCAGTCTTCTCGGGTACGGGTACGGGTACGGGTACGGGTACGGGTACGGGTACGGGTACGGGTACGGGTACGGGTGCTGGAGCTTAAAGCTTTTAATGTCTCACTGACGCGGCTCGGCTTCTTGGATCCACAGGTAAGGGATTCTGGCGTGTCGTGTGTAAGGCTCATAGCGCCGCAGAATCGCCTCGCGATCGGCTAAATTGGTTGCCTTCAGTGACTGGCGCAGTGCGCGCTTCATCGCATCGCCGCCGTCCTTGTCGCCAGTATCGTAGTAGTGACGCTTGATCTCGCTGATGATTTCCAATACCTCGCCGGGTCTGGCGTTTGCGATCCACTCCAGGAGCCCCTCTAGTTCCGGGGCCCGCTGGCCGTCCGGAAGGCTTGCCCATGGTTCATCCAACCGATCGGCTCGATCGAGCGCGGCTAAGAAACCAGCCGGCATATAGATTTGAGCGCGAAGGACGAAGGGGGGCTGAATCGCTGGCGGTTTGGTTGCTCGCGGCTTAGCTCGACGCGGTGGCGTAACGGTGGGCTTCAACGGATCTGCTGTCAGGCTTCGCATCATTCTGCCGATCGCCATTAAGGCCATCCAGATAAAAGGCCACGTCTGTATAGGCATCGTAATCCCCTGCACAGGAAAGGTGCTGGATCTCTAAAATTCCGTGATCTTGAAATGCACTCTTCGGCTTTCTGCTCTCTCTGCAGCATTTCGTAGGATCTTCCACTGAGCTCCCGTTCCGGAAAATCGGGGGACAATTAGATCGAGGCATCGCGCACGTATCTCTTCGGTCGTTATTTGTATGTCATCCCATGTATCTCCTTTGAAATCGGCAAGATCTCGAGTGTATTTATTAACGAGGTACCGTAACCTGCGTTCGACCTGATAACCGGGAGCATTCAGATCCAGGGTCTTGGTGCTGATGATTAGCCCGGCTTTTTCATCATCAATTACGGGAAAGTTGGATGCGAGCCGGGGAGTGCGCGCCTCATGCAGCAAAGCACCGCGCTCCACCGGTGCCGTTTCCCTCCAGAAATAATCGGAAAAGAGGTTGCCTCCGCGATCTGGATCAAGCCACTGCGTTGCTGGAGCGCCCATCAGGGCGGTGGCGAGGGCCTGACCGACACCGATGCCTGTGCTCAGGCCGCTCTTGTCCCTAGCCGCCTGGGATGGATCCTCTCGCGTATAGGGTTCGAACCGTTCCAGGATGGCCGCGCGTTCAGCGTCGCTGGTCGCTTCCAGCCCGTCGGTGAGGGCTAGATTGAGTGCGTTGCCGCCAGCAGTGTCGCCATGGTCGTAATAGAGGCGCCTGATCTCGCCGCGAATGACTGGCGCTTCTTCCGGTTTAGGGTTCGCGGCCCATTCCAGCAGATCGCCCAATTCTTCGATTCGTTTGCCGGGCGGCAGGGTGACCCAGTGCTCTTCTTCGAGATCGTCCGGCGGCATGTCCGAGCGTGTGGCGGCGTCGCCGGTGGTCTCTTCCGGATCGGTACTGACGAGGCGCACTGGAGAACTGCTGAGTCTTGGCGGCAGACCATGCGGGGAATGGGGCTTGGTGGTCTCGTTGCCGTTTGCAGCCCAGCGGCCTTTCTCATCCCGCGCCTCGTCCGGGTCGAACTTGGCGAGAGTGTCGTCGGCTCGTGCTAACCGTGCGGCGCCAGCCCAGTCGAGCTCAGATAGTTCAAGCAGTAGCGCGCCGATCATCGCTCGCGCCGGCTCGCGCTCATTGAGCGCCTTGGCGACGATGGCGAGCCCTTTTATCACCCGCTCGGCATCGATCTCCGCTCCATAAGCGCTTTCCAGCAGCCAGCGGATTTCCAGGTCATCGCGGGGGGCAACCTCCCCGCTGGTGTAACGCAGCAGAGGAACACCAGCCAATGCCAATCCGTCCGGCGTGCAGTCGAGTCCGAAGCCTTTGGATAAACGAAATCGTCGACTTGCGATCACGTGCATTCCATCCCTCCGCCACCACCATGGGAGGAGAGAATGTTCTTTTTTTGTTCTACGCGCAAGGTATGCGCAGAATATTCTGCGCTACCCCTACTCCTCCCCACCCTTCCTGAACGGCGACAGCTCCGCCAATTCCGCCATCTCCGCCCGCATCGCCGGACGCTCCCGCTCCAGGAAATGGTCGATCGCTTGCCTGAGGCCCCGGTCGCGGATCCAGTGGGCGCTGTAGGTCTCGCTCGGCAGATAGCCGCGCTGGATCTTGTGGACGCCCTGGGCGCCGGCCTCCACGCGTTTCAGCCCGCGCTCGATGGCGAAATCGATGGCGCGGTAGTAGCAGGCCTCGAAATGCAGGAACGGGTAGTCGCCGTCGGCGCCCCAGTTGCGGCCGTAGAGCGTGTCGCTGCCCTGCAGGTTGAGTGCGCCGGCGATGGTGCGGCCATCGCGTTCGGCCACGACCAGCACGATCTTGTCGCCCAGCTTCGCCGGCAGCAGTTCGAAGAACTCGCGCGTCAGGTACGCGCCGCCCCATTTGCGGTCGACGGTCGAAAGATAGAAGCGGTGGAACGCGTCCCAATGGGCGGGCGTGATGTCGCGGCCGACGAGGGTGCGGAGCGTGATGCCGCCCTCGGTCGCGGCCTTGCGCTCCTTGCGGATCGACTTGCGCTTGCGCGAGTTCAGCCGGCCGAGGAAATCGTCGAAGCTCGCATAGCCGTCGTTGGTCCAGTGGAACTGCTGGCCGATGCGCTGCAGGAAGCCGGCCGCGCCCAGCTTCTGCCAGTCGGCTTCGTGCGGGAAGGTGACGTGCAGGGACGAGACCTTGTGGCGCGTCGCGACCTCGACCAGCCCGCCGATCAGCAGGTCGCGCGCCTGGACCGGCGCGTCGGCGCGCACCAGCAGGCGCGGGCCCGGCACCGGCGTGAACGGCACGGCCGCCTGCAACTTCGGATAATACTCGCCGCCCGCGCGCTCATAGGCCTGGGCCCAGCTATGGTCGAAGACATATTCGCCCCAGGAGTGGGACTTCAGGTACAGCGGCACGGCGCCGATCAACCGCCCGGCGGCATCCTCCAGCAGCAGATGCTGGGGCAGCCAGCCGGTCTTGACCGAGGCGGATCCCGACTCTTCCAACGCACTCAGGAAACCGTAGGAGACGAACGGATTGTCGGGCCCGGCACAGGCGTCCCATTCGGCCGGGTCGATTGCGGCCAACCGGTCCGCGACCCGCATGGTCAAGCCGTCGCCACCATCCATTCCGACCGATCCTTGCTGCAGTGCCACACGACCCAAGATGGGCCGTCGCGAGGGCCAGAGCAAGATCCGGCCCCCGCGTCCAATTGAACTGTCTGATTGGCGGGCGATTCAGACAGGAGGCCGAGCCGGCCTCCTGTCATCGCGCGCTAGGCGCTTAGCTCGAACACGCCCTCGACCTCGACCGCCAGGTTGAACGGCAGCACATTGACGCCGACGGCGGCGCGGGCGTGCTTGCCCTTGTCGCCGAACACATCGACCATCAGGTTCGAGCAGCCGTTGATCACCTTGGGCTGGTCGGAGAAATCGGCGACGGAGTTGACGAAGCCGCCGAGCTTCACGACGCGGGCGACCCGGTCGAGATCGCCGCCGGCCGCGTCCTTCAGCCAGGTGATGAGGTTGAGCCCGCAGAGCTTGGCGGCTTCGATCGCGTCTTCGACCGAGACCTCGGCGCCGACCTTGCCCGGATAGCGGCGCTCGCCGTTCCAGATGCACAGCTGGCCGGAGATGAAAACCAGGTTGCCGGTGATGACATAGGGCACATAGTTGGCGGCGGGCGCGCTGGCGCCGGGCAGTTCGATGCCCAATTCCTTCAGGCGCTGTTCGATCTTGTGGGACATGTCGTCTCCTTCCGGCGTTCTTTCATGGATGCCTTGGGATTGTCTAAATCCCACAGCAAGCTTCCGCGGCACCATACAAGTGTCGGCACTTCCGAGGAAATCCCGTCCCATGCGTTTTCTGATCTCTTGCCTGTTCCTGGCGGCCACGCTCGTCGGCGCCCATCCGGCCGCGGCCCAGCAGCTGCTCGGCGATACGCGCGTGCCCTACAGCGCCGACCGCACGGTGGTGACCGGCGGCAAGACCTATGTCGGCCGGGTCTATGCGGTGCCGGGCAAGCAGCGGCACGAGCAGATCATCAACGGCCTGCCGATCACCGCGATCCTGCGCGCTGACCGCAGCGTCGCCTGGCTGGAGCTGGTCGACCTGCATGTGTTCAGCGATTTCAAATTCCCGGCCGCGATCACCGACTATGCCAGCGCGCAGCAGCTGGGCGCCCCGGTCGGCACCGAGGCGATCGCCGGACTGATGGCCAAGAAATACCGGGTCGAGCGCAAGGGCAGCGACGGCTCCGAGCTGTTCGGCTACGCCTGGATCGATGACGAGGGCATCGTCTTGAAGCTCGAAGGCTCGTTCATCGAACCGAACGGGCACGAGACCAAGGCCGGCTACGAATTGTCCAACGTCCATCGTGGGCCGCAGCCGCCGGAGCTGTTCGAACTGCCCAAGGGCATGACCCGCCTGCCGCCCGAAGCCGTGGCGCCGCTGATGGGCGTCAAGATCAAGCCGTAGGGATGAGCTTGGCCAGCGCCGCCTTCATGGCGTTGATCGGGCCGCTCCAGACGCCGCGCTCGGCCTGACGGAACAGCCGGGCGCTGGCGTACCACGGGCTGTCGCCGCGGCCCATCAGCCAGCGCCAGTCGGGGGCATGGGGCAGGGCGAGCCAGACTGGCTTGCCCAAGGCTCCGGCCAGATGGGCGACGGCGGTGTCGACGGCGATGACCACATCCAGCGCCGTGATGGCCGCCGCGGTCTCGCTGAAATCGGTGAGGTCGGCCGACAGGTCCGTGACGCCCGGCAGCGCGGTCAGATCCGGCGGCTCCTTCTGCAGGCTGAACCATTTGACACCCGACAGGGCCAGCAGCGGTGCCAGAGCGGCAGGCGGCAGCGACCGGTTGCGGTCGTTGCGATGCTGCCGGTGGCCTTGCCAGACCAGCCCGACCTTGAAGCCAGGCCCGAGCTTTTGACCCCAAGCCGCGACCCGCGCCGGATCGGCGGCGAGATACGGGGCGGGCGGCAGCGTGGCGCCGGTCGCCTTGAGCACGCCGGCGAGGCTCATCATCGCGATCTGCGTGTCGTAAGGCGGCAGCGGTCCGTCGCGCGGCACGACATCGTCGATGCCGGCGACGCCGTGCATCAGGTCGATCAAGGGTGTCTGGGCCGCGAGCACGATGCGCTCCACGCCCTGGGCCTTCGCCAAGCTCGCAAAGCGGACGAACTGGATCGTGTCGCCCAGGCCCTGTTCGGCATGGATCAGCAGAGTGCCGACCGGGCCGCCGGTCCAGGCCGGGCCCGCAACGCCGGTCGGAGCGACGGCATCGGCTGCAAAGCGCGCCTCGAACCCCTGCCAGCCGCGCGCCCAGTCGCCCAGCAGCAGCCGGCAGACGCCCAGGTTCCATTGGACGGTCGCATTGTCCGGCGCCAGCGCCTCGGCCTGGCGATAGTGGCGCAGCGCGTCGGCCGGGCGGCCCAGCTCCTTCAGCGCGCGGCCCAGATTCAGCGTGGCGGCGACATGGTTCGGTTCCGTCGCCAGCACGGTCTGATAGAGCGCCATCGCCTCGTCGAGCCGGCCCTGTTCCAGGCGCAGATTGCCTAGATTGAGCTGGGTCGCGACGTCCTTCGGTGCGAGCCGGAAAGCGGTGCCGAGCGCCTTCTCCGCCTCGTCCAGCCGCTGCAATTGCAACAGCAGAGCGCCGAGATTGATCCAGGCCTCGGCCATCGCGGGCTTCAGCGCCGCTGCGCGTTCATACAGCGCCAGCGCGTCGGCCAGGCGGCCCTGCTGCTGGCGCACGATGCCCAGATTGACATGGGCGCCGGCGCGGTCGGGCTCGAGCGCGATCAGTGCCTCGAAACAGGCGGCGGCCCCCTCGGCATCCCCCAGGAGCCGCAGCGCCTCGCCCAGGTCGTTGCGATAGGCCGGCACGCTCGGATCGTTCTCCGTCGCTGCCCGGATCAGATTGACGGCAAGCTGGGTCTGGCCGATCTGCAAGGCGACCACGCCCAAGAGATGCAGGCTGGGGGCATGGTCGGGCGCCTCGGCCAGAATCTGCTGGTAGAGCGCGCCGGCTTCTTTCAGGCGGCCGGCGTTCAGATGGTCGCGCGCGCTGGCGAACAGGGCATCGATCGTCATAGCTTCTGTACGATCCAGTCGCCGGCTTCATCCAGCGCCGGCACCAGACAGTCGGCACCGACGGAGGCCGCGAAGCTTTCGACCGCAATCTGGATCATCGGCCGCTCCGCCGTGGCACCCTCGCCCAGCAGCACGCCGCCGGTCTTGAGGCGGCCCCACGCCGCCTGGCACAGCTCGACCAGGGTGCCGGGATCCTCGACCGGGCCGATGCGGATCAGGTCGACGGTAACGCCGCGCCGGGCGAGCCACTCGGGGGCGGGGCCGAGGTCCGGCGGCAGGGTGCGCGCCGCGGGCCCAAGGGCGGTTGCCGCCAGGTTCAGGGCGGCGGCCATATGGGACAGCAGGTTCCAGTCCGGATCGCTCGCCAGCAGCCGCGCGTCCGACCCGGTGGCCGCGACCGCATCGGCCAGCATCAGCGCCGTCGCCGCCTCAGGACCCGCCGCCAGCACCAAGAGATCGCGCGGATGCAGCCGCGCGATCAGCTCGCGCGTCAGCAGCGAGGGTTCGGGCGGGGTGGTGACGCGCGCCGGCGGGGCGGGGGCAGGTGCCAGCTCGGCCATAACCTCGGCCAGGCTCTGGCCGGCGCGGGCGCGCTCCGACGGCAGCGCAATGCCGGCGGCGCGCAGCATCTGCATGCGCGCGGCATGCATCGGATCGGCAGGACTGATCACGTAATAGCTCGTCGCCCGCCCGCTCGGCCGGCCGCGGAAATGCTGGTTCAGCATGCCGAACACCAGGCGATCCTCGCCCGAGCCGTCCTCGAAATGGGCGAGCGACCAGTAGGGCGCCACGTCGTGGCAGGCGATCTTGTCGACCATCAGGCTCGACGGATCGACGAAGCCGCCGAACTTTTCCAGGAACACGCCAGCGCCGGGGCCGACCGATTCCCATTGGTCGACGCAGATCGGCTCGCCGGTCGCGGCCTCGACGAACAGGCGCTGGGAATAGGCCCAGTCGGCGCCGTCGATCGCCTGCAGCAGCGTCGACAGATGATCGGGCGCCCACCAATTGTCGTCGTCCAGATAGGCCACCCGTTGGCTGTTGGCCAGATAGGTCAGGATGGTGCGGAGCGCGCCGCTGTAATGGTTCGGATAAAGCCCGCCATGACGCGACGAGGTCGAATAGCCGGGGTCGAGCCAGGAGAAATCCATGCGGGCCGGGCAGTCTCGGGCCAGCGCCTCCAGCAGGGCCGGATCGCCCTGGACCTCGTCGATGCCGACCAGGATCTGCACTCGGCCGCCGAAATCCTGGTCATAAACCGACCGGACTGCACGGTCGAGATCCGGTCGCAGCACGGTCGGAATGACCACGGCGACATCGAATGGTGGCTGCAAAACCTGGCGCGGCTTGTCGATTTGTCTGAACACGGAAGCTCCTGGCCGATGCGCCCGTATCATGGGGTGGCCGGCCGCGCGCCACAAGCGATCCAGGCGCGCGCTACCTGGAAGAGAGCGAGATGGTGTGAACACCATCTCGCCACAGATTGCGTTGCGGCGTAGAGTATAGAGGTACGTTTTTCTCCTACCGCGCCAGGACCGCATATGGCCAGTCCGGGGCCCACGCATATGATAAGATCGATCAGGTTCCGCCTGTATCTCGTCTTCGGCGTCTTGACGGCGCTGATCCTGATGGTCGCCGCCTTCGAGGCGAGCGGCACCCGCGACATCGGCCGGACCATCGACCGGCTGTCCGGCAATTCGATCGACAGCATCCAGTCTCTCGCTCGCATCGGCAAGCTCGCCGCCGACATCCGCGTCGCCGACGGCAGGGCGATCCTGGGCGATACGGTCGATCTGCAGAACCAGGCGCTGGACGAGGCGCGGACTCGGGCCAGCCGATTCCAGCGCGAGGTCGGCCGCTATGCCGATCTGGCGGCCGACGAGCAGGAAACGCTGCTGTATCAGGCGCTCCTGACCCGGGCCGATGCGTTCGTCGCGGCGCAGAGCGTGTTCGAGCGGCAATTCGTCGAGGCTTACGGCAGCCCGATCGACTGGTATCGGCATGACGGCCGGACCGTCTACGACCAGACCCAGACGGCGATCGAGGCCCTGATTGCGGAAAACGACCGTCGTGCCGCCTGGGATGTCGGGAGTGCCCGGGTCAAGCGGCAGAATCTATCGCTGCTGGCGGACGTCATGCTGGGCGCCACGCTGCTGCTGGCGCTTGCCGCCGTGCTCTATGTCGGCGCGCGCATCATCGAGCCGCTGGCGCGGCTGACGACGACCATGCGGCGGCTGGCCCAGGCCGACTGGACGGCCGAGGTGCCGGCGACCGACCGGCCGGACGAGGTCGGCGAGATGGCGCGCGCGATCCAGGCGTTCCGCCGCCAGGGCATGGCCGGCGAACAGGCGACCGAGGCGCTGCGCGAATTGAATGCCGATCTGGAACGCCTGGCCATGGTCGATCCGCTGACCGGGGTCGCCAACCGGCGCTATTTCTACCAGCGTGCTGCGATCGAAATCGGGGCGGCCCATCGCCGGCGCTCGCCGCTCGCCTGCCTGATGCTCGACATCGATTTCTTCAAATCGGTGAACGACGAGCATGGCCATGCCGCCGGCGATCAGGTGCTGAAGCGCGTGGCCGAGATCTGCGCCGCCGGCATCCGGCCCTACGACCTGCTGGGCCGCCTGGGCGGCGAGGAATTCGCGGTCCTGTTGCCCGATGCCGATCCGGCGACCGCCGGCATGATCGCCGAACGGCTGCGTGTGGCGATCTCGGCCTCACCGGCGCTGGTCGATGGCGTGGCGCTGCCGGTCACGGTCAGCATCGGCGTCAGCGTGCTGGCGCCAGCGGACGCGGCGATCGACCCGCTGCTCGACCGCGCCGACCGGGCCTTGTACCAGGCCAAGAACAGCGGCCGCGACCGGGTCGCGGGTCCCTGCCTCGACCAGCCCGCGGCGCTTGCCGCGGGTTTGGGGGGCTAGCCGCCCCCGGCAATCGGACTATGTTGCGGCATCCGCCCATCAGAAGGCCGCCGCTTCATGATCCAGGTTCATCACCTCAATAATTCCCGCTCGCAGCGCATCCTGTGGCTGCTCGAAGAGCTCGGCCTCGACTACGAGATCGTCACCTACCAGCGCGATCCGGTCACCAACCTCGCCCCACCGGAACTGAAGCAGGTGCATCCGCTCGGCAAGTCGCCGGTCGTGGTCGACAACGGGCGGGTCGTGATCGAATCCGGCGCCATCGTCGATTACCTGATCCAAGCCCATGGCCAGGGCCGCCTGATGCCGGCCGTGGGCAGCGACGATTGGGTCGCCTATATCCAGTGGCTGCAGTTCGCCGAGGGCTCGGCCATGCTGCCGCTGATGCTGGGCCTCTATTGCGGCCGCCTGGGCGAGGCCGCGGCCCCGCTGCAGCCGCGCATCCAGAGCGAGGTCGCCAACCATCTTGGCTATCTCGACAGCGCGCTTGCGGGCCGTGATTTTCTGGTCGGTTCCGAGCTGACCGGTGCCGACATCCAGACCAGCTTCGTGCTGGAGGCCGCACGCGGCGCGCTGGTGCCCTATGCCAACCTGGTGCGCTACCTGGGCAGCCTGCAGGCGCGCCCCGCTTACCAGCGCGCGCTGACGCGCGGCGGGCCTTACGCCTTCGCGCGTCCGAAAAGCTAGCTTCAAGCCGGTATCGCTGGAGCCTCCGGCTCCAGCGGTTGCCACAGCTCGACCTTGTTGCCGTCCGGATCCAGGAACCAGCCGAACCGGCCGTAGTCGTACTCCTCGATCGTGCCGACCAGGGTAGCGCCGCCGGCCTCGACCTGGTGCAGCGCCTGCTCCAGATCGTCGACCACCAGATTGATCATGAAGTCGCGCGTCGCCGGCCGGAAATAGTCGGTGTCGGCGGCGAACGGTGCCCAGATGGTGAAGCCGGCGGGCGGCATCCGCTCCGGATGGAAGCTCGCCCCCTGGGGCGGCGTCACCGGCAGCCGCAGATGTTTGGCGTACCAGGCGCCCAGCGCCACCGGATCTCGCGATTTGAAAAAAATACCGCCGACACCGAGGACTCTGGCCATGGATCATCTCCGTCCGGGCTCGTTTTGCGGCTAGCATACAACAGAGGCAGCAGCGGGGGAGGCGGTTTCGCGCCATGGACCAGATTACGATCGATCGTCAGCACGACATCCTCGGCCTGATCGACGTTCAGCCGGCTTTCATGCCCGGCGGCGCGCTCGCCGTTGTCGACGGGGCGGCGGTCGTGCCGGTCGCCAACCGTCTGCTGGCGGAACGGTTCGACCATGCCTTCGCCACCCAGGACTGGCATCCGGCCGGCCATAGTTCCTTCGCCAGCGCGCACCCCGGCCGCGCGCCGTTCGACACCATCCGCGTCGCCTATGGCGACCAGACGCTCTGGCCCGACCATGGCATCCAGGGCACGGCCGAGGCCGAGCTGCATCCGGCGCTCGATACCGCCAAGATCGAGCTGATCGTCCGCAAGGGCTTCCGCCCGGCGATCGACAGCTACTCCGCCTTTTTCGAGAATGACCGCACGACCGCGACCGGGCTTTCGGGATATCTGAAGGAACGCGGCTTCACCCGCATCTTCTTCGCCGGCCTCGCCACCGATTTCTGCGTCGCCTATTCGGCCGAGGATGCCGCGCGCCTCGGCTTCGAGGCCTTCGTCATCGAGGACGCCTGCCGCGGCATCGGCATGCCGATGGGCCAGGGAGGGACGACGATGGATGCGGCCAAAGCCCGGCTTCAGGAAAAGGGCGTGCGGTTCGTGCTCTCCGGCGCCCTCCGAGGGTAGGCCTCAGCGCGAGGGCGCGATCGTGATCGGCTGACCGAAGCCCGGCAGCCGGAAGTCCAAGGAGGCGCCGCTGGCCTCCGCTGCCGCCAGTGCGGCCGCCAGCGCGATCGTCGGATCGTCGAGGGCGTCGTCGGCCAGCGGGAACACGCCGAAATGGATCGGCAGGGTGACGCTGGATGCCACCGTCATGCTGGCCGCGACCGCCTCGGCCGGGTTGATATGCACCGGCGCCATGAACCAGCGCGGCTCATACGCGCCGATCGGTATGAACGATAGCGCCATCGGGCCGAACCGCTCGCGGATCGCTGCGAAATGCGGGCCGTTGCCGGTGTCGCCGGCGAAATAGATCGTGCCCGAGGGCGTCTCCAGCACGAAATCACCCCACAGGCTGGCATTGCGATCGAACGGCCCGCGTGCCGAAAAATGCTCGGCCGGCACATAGGTCGCGTTGATCCGGTCGCTGAGCGCGCGGCTCTGCCACCAATCCAGCTCGGTCACACGACCAGACGGGATCGACCGCCCCACTTTCAGCCCAGTCATGATCGGCGGATCGTCCCGTCTGACCAAATCCCTGAGCGTCGGCCGGTCGAGATGGTCGTAGTGATTGTGGCTCAGCAGGACGACATCGATCTTCGGCAGCGCCCCGAACGCGATCGCTGCTGGCCGCACGCGCTTGACGCCCAGCCACGAGGTCGGTCCCGCGCAGGCGGACCAGATCGGGTCGGTCAGGATATTCAGCCCGGCGACCTGCAGCAGGACGGTCGCATGACCGATCAGGGTCGCGCGGATCGAGCCGTCGGTGACCCGCGCCACCGGCGCCGGCGCGTCCAACAGCGCACCCGGCCATTGCGAGCGCTGTCGGGTCAGCATCCAGCGCAGTGCCTGGAATCCTCCGTTCGCTTTCCGGCCGCTGAGATTGGCGAACCGCCTGCCATCGAACGGCGCGCCGGAAAAGCTGCTGGTCATGAAGTCCCCGACACAAAAGCATAGACAAAAAACAGGGGGTGCCGAAGCACCCCCTGGATCCGTCCTATATGGTTCGAGCTTGCGGGATTACGAGCAGCCGCTCGTCGACCCGCAGGTGTTGCACTTCATGCAGGTGCCGTTGCGCACCAGGGTGAAGTTGCCGCACTCGCCGCAATTGTCGCCCTCGTAGCCTTTGAGCCTCGCCTCGCGGATCTGGTCGGACCGGGTTTCGCCGCCGCCATGACCACCGCCATGCGCATGGTCATGGGCGTGGCTGTGGCCGACATGCGGGTCGGTTGCGAGCGCCAGGGCCGAAGTGCCGGCGAAGGCGACGGTGGGCAAGCCGCCCTGCAGGACCGTCAGCTTGGTGCGCGCGAAGCCGGAGCTGGCGGCGCGCTGGATCTGCTCGAACTGGGCGGCCGCCTTGCGGGTCGCGGCATTCGTGTCGGGCAGCAGGCCTTCCTGGTCGCCGCCGCCAACCGTGTCCGGGGCCAGATCCGCCGGCTGGACATGGGCGAGGTCGGTGCGGTCCAAATACGAGATCGCCAGCTCGCGGAACAGATAGTCGACGATCGAGGTCGCCATCTTGATCGTGTCGTTGCCTTCGACCTGACCGGCCGGCTCGAACCGGGTGAAGGTGAAGGCCTCGACGAACTCCTCCAGCGGCACGCCGTATTGCAGGCCGATCGAGACCGCGATGGCGAAATTATTCATCAGCGAGCGGAAGGCGGAGCCTTCCTTGTGCATGTCGACGAACACCTCGGCCAGGCTGCCGTCCTCGTATTCGCCGGTGCGCAGATAGACCTTGTGGCCGCCGACGATCGCCTTCTGGGTATAGCCTTTGCGGCGCTGGGGCAGGCGGCGGCGGTCGGAGCGATGCACGATCTTTTCGACCACGCGCTCGATCAGCCGCTCGGTGACGATCGGTGCGCGCTCGGCCGGGTTCATCTCGGCGAACTTTTCGATCGCGTCCTCGTCTTCCTCATCCTCGATCAGCGAGGACGACAGCGGCTGCGACAGCTTGGAGCCGTCGCGATAGAGCGCGTTCGCCTTGATGCCCAGGCGCCAGGACAGCAGATAGGCCTCCTTGCAGTCCGACACGGTCGCCGAGTTCGCCATGTTGATGGTCTTGGAGATGGCGCCCGAGATGAACGGCTGCGACGCCGCCATCATGCGGATATGGCTTTCCCAGCTGAGGTAGCGCTTGCCGATGCGGCCGCACGGGTTGGCGCAGTCGAACACTGAAAGATGCTCGTCCTTCAGGCCCGGGGCGCCTTCCAGCGTCATGGCGCCGCAGCAGAAGGTGTTGGCGGTTTCGATATCAGCCTTGTCGAAGCCCAGGAAGCTCAGGATGTCGAACGAGACGTCGTTGAGCTTCTCGGCCGGGATGCGCAGCTTGGCCGTGAGGAATTCCTCGCCCAGCGTCCATTTGTTGAAGGCGAACTTGATGTCGAACGCTTGGGCCAGCCCGGCTTCGATCTTGCCGATCTCGACGGCGGTGAAGCCCTTGGCGCCCAGCGTCTCGTGATTGATGCGCGGCGCGCCCTTGAGCGTGCCGTGGCCGACCGCATAGCGGATCATCGCCTCGGTCGCTTCCGGGCCATAGCCGAGGGTCGCCAGCGCTTCCGGCACGATGCGGTTGATGATCTTGAAATAGCCGCCGCCGGCCAGTTTCTTGAACTTCACCAGCGCGAAATCGGGTTCGATGCCGGTGGTGTCGCAATCCATCACCAGGCCGATGGTGCCGGTCGGCGCCACGACGGTCGATTGGGCGTTGCGATAGCCATGGGCCTCGCCGAGATCCAGCGCCTCGTCCCAGGCGCGGGCGGCAGCCGTGGCGAGTGCTGCGTCGGGGCACTGCCCAGCCTCGAACGGCACAGGCGTGACCGACAAGCCCTCATAGCCGCCGACGGCGCCATGGGCGGCGCGGCGATGGTTGCGCATGACGCGCAGCATGGCGTCGCGGTTCTTGGCGAAGCCCGGGAACGGCCCGAGCTCCTTCGCCATTTCCGCGGACGTGCGATAGGCGATGCCGGTCATGACCGCGGAGATCGCGGCGCAGAGCGAACGGCCTTCCTCGCTGTCATAGCCATAGCCGGCCGCCATGAGCAGCCCGCCAAGGTTGGCATAGCCGAGACCCAGCGTGCGGAACTCGTAGCTGAGTTGGGCGATCTCCTTGCTCGGGAACTGCGCCATCAGCACGGAGATTTCCAGCACGACGGTCCAGATCCGGACCGCATGCTCGAACGCCGGCGTGTCGAACTCGCCGGCGGCGTCGCGGAAGGTCAAGAGGTTGAGCGAGGCCAGATTGCAGGCCGTATCGTCCAGGAACATATATTCCGAGCATGGGTTCGACGCGTTGATGCGGCCGGACTCGGGGCAGGTGTGCCATTCGTTGATGGTCGTGTCGTACTGCACGCCCGGATCGGCCGAGGCCCAGGCGGCGTGGCCGATCTTTTCCCACAGGTCGCGCGCCTGCAGCGTCTTATGGACCTTGCCGTCGATGCGGCGGATCAGGTTCCACTCGCCGTCGGCCAGCACCTGCTCGATGAAGTCGTTGGTCAGCCGCACAGAGTTATTCGAGTTCTGGCCGGCGACGGTCAGATAGGCGTCGCTGTCCCAGTCGGTGTCATAGACGCGGAAATCCAGCTGCTCGTAGCCCTGCTGGGCGAACTGGATGACGCGCTGGACATAATTCTCAGGCAGGCAGACGCGGCGGGCCGCCTTGATCGCGGCCTTGAGCGCGCCGTTCTTCTTCGGGTCGAACGCGTCGTCGCCCATGTCCGGGCGGGACTGGATGCAAACCTGCATGATCTCGTTCAGGTGCCTGTTGGCGAGCTTGGAGCCGGCGACCAGGGCCGCGACCTTCTGCTCCTCGACCACCTTCCAGTCGATATAGGCCTCGATGTCCGGATGATCGACGTCGACCGTCACCATCTTGGCGGCACGGCGGGTGGTGCCGCCCGACTTGATGGCGCCGGCGGCACGATCGCCGATCTTGAGGAAGCTCATCAGGCCGGAAGAACGGCCGCCGCCCGACAGGCGCTCGCCGTCGCCGCGCAGCTTGGAGAAGTTCGAGCCGGTGCCCGAGCCGTATTTGAACAGGCGCGCCTCGCGCACCCACAGGTCCATGATGCCGCCGTCGTTGACCAGATCATCGGCGACGCCCTGGATGAAGCAGGCGTGCGGCTGCGGATGCTCATAGGAGCTGGCCGACGCGGTCAGCTGATGGGTCTGGTGGTCGACGTAATAATGGCCCTGGGCGGGGCCGTCGATGCCATAGGCCCAATGCAGGCCGGTGTTGAACCATTGCGGGCTGTTGGGTGCGGCCATCTGGCGGGCCAGCATGACGCGCAGCTCGTCATAGAAGGCGCGGGCGTCGGTCTCGGTATCGAAATAGCCGCCCTTCCAGCCCCAATAGGTCCAGGTGCCGGCCAGGCGGTCGAACACCTGCTTGGCCGAGCGCTCCGAACCGAACCGCTCCTTCTCGGGCAACGCGTCCAGTTTCTTCTCGTCCGGGATCTGGCGGCGCAGCCAGGCCGGCACGCCCTTTTCGGCGACCGACTTCAGCGCCACCGGCACGCCGGCCTTGCGGAAATATTTCTGGGCCAGGATATCGCAGGCGACCTGCGACCATTCCTTCGGCACTTCCATGTCGGGCAGGCGGAACACGATCGAGCCGTCCGGATTGCGGATCTCGCTCGT
>Ga0302314_10005239_pt1 | contig 23693 bp, 19 predicted proteins | sample III_Palsa_N2_3_FD_200533 | JGI IMG/M metagenome (GOLD analysis project Ga0302314, IMG submission 200533) | Peat permafrost microbial communities from Stordalen Mire near Abisko, Sweden - III_Palsa_N2_3 | ecosystem: Environmental > Terrestrial > Soil > Palsa > Peat permafrost | place: Sweden... | reverse complement strand
TCTCGCCTTTCGCACCACTGCGCACACGATCGCGAGCTAAATTAACGAGGGCTGACATGCAGGTTTCCGTCGAGAGTATCGGCAAGCTGGAGCGCCGAATGCAAGTGCAGGTGCCTGCCGAGCGGGTCAACGATGAGATCGCGACGCGCTTGAAGAACTTGAGCCGCACGGCGCGCCTGAAGGGATTTCGCCCCGGCAAGGCCCCCCTGAAGGTGATACGGCAGCAGTTCGGCACGCAGGTGCACCGCGAGGTGATCGGCGAGCTGATGCAGTCGAGCTTCACCGAGGCGGTCGCGCAGAAGCAGCTGGCACCGGCGGGTAATCCGCGCATCGAGCCGCAGAGCATCGCCGAAGGCGAGGACCTGAAGTACGTCGCCACCTTTGAGGTGTTGCCCGAGATCGCGCTCAAGGCCATCGATTCGCTGGAACTCGAGCGCGCCACGGCCGAGGTCACCGACAGCGACGTGGACGCCATGATCGAGCGCTTGCGCAAGCAGCAACCCAAGTTCACGGCGGTGGAGCGCCCCGCCGCAAGCGGCGACAAAGTCACCGTGAATTTCGAGGGAACGGTGGATGGAGTGGCGTTTGCCGGCGGCAAGGGCGACAACGTCGCGATCGTGCTGGGCGAGGGCCGCATGCTGCCGGATCTGGAGCAGGGCCTGCTCGGACTGTCCGCGGGCGATGCGAAGCAGGTGACGGTGAATTTTCCGGCGGATTACCGCGCCACCGATCTGGCCGGCAAGACCGCGAATTTTCACATCGCCGTCACCGGCGTGGAGGCGGCGGCGCTGCCGGAACTCGATGAGGAGTTTTGCAAGGCCTTCGGCGTCACGGAAGGCGGAATTCCACAGCTGCGCGAGGATGTTGCCAGCAACATGCGGCGCGAGCTGGAGCAGAACCTGCGTAATCGCAACAAGGCGGCGGTACTCGACCAGCTGTATCAACAGAACCCGATCGACGTGCCGAATTCGCTGATCGAGGCGCAGATCCGCGACATGCAGCTCGATGCCATGCGGCGCAGCGGCGCCAAGGACGTGTCGCAGGCGCCGGCTCGCGAGCCGCTGATAGAACCGGCGCGCCGGCGGGTTGCGCTGGGGCTGATACTCAACGACATCGTGCGCCGCGAGAAGCTGACGGCGGAGCGCGCGCGGATCGAGGCCCGGCTGGACGAAATGGTCGGCGCCTACGGCGATGCGGCCGCCTTGAAACGCGCATACCAGCAGAATGCCGACGCGATGCGCCAGGTGGAGAGCCTGGCGCTCGAGGATCAAGTGGTGGAGTGGGTGTTCGCCCACGCCAAGGTTCACGAAAAGGTGTCGAGCTTCAAAGAGCTGATGAACTTCGAGGGATAGTATAGTTTAAGAGACGGTACTTGAAATGCTCGCGGAACGTCCTCAACTACGAGTGACGGACCTAAGCTTCTGGACATGGGACGGCAATATGACGACTCGCGCACTCAATTTGGTTCCAATGGTGGTCGAACAGACCGCGCGGGGCGAGCGCGCCTACGATATCTACTCGCGGCTGCTCAAGGAGCGCTTGATTTTCGTCGTCGGCCAGGTCGAGGACTACATGGCGAATTTGATCGTGGCGCAGCTGTTGTTCCTGGAGTCGGAGAATCCGGAGAAGGACATCGCGCTGTACATCAATTCCCCCGGCGGCTCGGTGAGCGCGGGACTCGCGATTTACGACACCATGCAATTCATCAAGCCGGACGTGAGCACCATTTGCGTCGGCATGGCCGCCTCGATGGGCGCGGTGTTGCTGGCGGGCGGCGCCAAGGGCAAGCGCTACACCCTGCCGAACTCCAAGATCATGATTCACCAGCCCTCCGCCGGCTTTCAGGGCCAGGCTTCGGACATCGATATCCATGCCCGCGAGGTCATGGAGACCAAGGAGCGCCTCACCGGGATACTCGCCAAGCACACCGGCCAGACGGTGGAGCGCATCAAGCAGGACAGCGACCGCGACAACTTCATGAACTCGGATGCCGCCCGTGCCTACGGTTTGGTCGACGCCCTGCTCGAGAAGCGCAGCGAGCTGCACCACGCAAAGGCCTAGTGAGGGCCTGTTTAGCCTTAATTGGGCGGGTGCGGACCTCGGTCACAGCCCTGAATTCCTTATCTTTGCGTGAGGTCGGCCCGGTGCTATATAGTCGTACCGTAGCTGCGAACCGCGACGAGCGGGCCGCGGTCAACTTGAGGACAGCATGAGCGAAGATTCCCGTGGCAAACATGACGACGGCAAGCTGTTGTATTGCTCCTTTTGCGGGAAGAGCCAGCACGAGGTACGGAAGCTAATTGCAGGCCCTTCGGTATTCGTCTGCGACGAATGCGTCGAGCTGTGCAACGACATAATCCGCGAGGAGCTCGAGGAACGAGCTGAGCGCACCCGCGACAAGCTGCCCAAGCCGCAGGAAATCAAGAAGGTTCTCGACGAGTACGTGATCGGCCAGGAGCGCGCCAAGCGCGTGCTGTCGGTCGCCGTCTACAACCACTACAAGCGATTGCAGACCCGTGGCGCCGAAGGCGTGCGCTCGCGCGACGAAGTGGAGCTTGCGAAGAGCAATATCCTGCTGATCGGGCCCACCGGTTCCGGCAAGACCTTGCTGGCCGAGACCCTGGCGCGCTTGCTGAACGTGCCGTTCACGATTGCCGATGCGACCACCTTGACCGAGGCCGGCTATGTGGGCGAGGACGTCGAGAACATCATTCAGAAGCTGCTGCAGAAATGCGACTACGACGTCGAGAAGGCGCAAACCGGCATCGTCTACATCGACGAGATCGACAAGATCTCGCGCAAGTCCGACAACCCGTCGATTACCCGCGACGTGTCCGGCGAGGGCGTGCAACAGGCATTGCTGAAGCTGATCGAGGGCACGATCGCCTCGGTGCCGCCGCAGGGCGGGCGCAAGCATCCTCAGCAGGAATTCCTGCAGGTCGATACCACCAATATCCTGTTCATCTGCGGCGGTGCGTTCGCGGGCCTGGAAAAGATCATCATGAACCGCACGCACAAGAGCGGGATCGGCTTCATGGCCCAGGTGCGCGAGCAGAATGCCCGCCCTCACGGCAACGACGTGTTCCACGACACGGAGCCGGAGGACTTGATCAAATACGGCCTGATACCGGAGTTCGTCGGCCGCCTGCCGGTGGTCGCGACGCTGGAAGAGCTGGATGAGGATGCGCTGATTTCCATCCTGATGCAGCCGAAGAACGCGCTCACCAAGCAATATCGTAAATTGTTCGACATGGAAGGCGTGGAGCTGGATTTCCGTGAGGACGCGCTGCGCTCGGTGGCGCGCAAGGCCATGCAGCGCAAGACCGGCGCCCGCGGGCTTCGCACCATTCTCGAGAATGTGCTGCTCGACACCATGTACGACCTGCCGTCCTTGCGCAATGTGCAGAAGGTTGTGGTCGATGAGCAGGTCATCGAGGGCAACAACAAGCCTTATATAGTCCACCGGACCGAGGAGACTCGTCTGGTGGCTCCGGTAGAGGAACAGCGGCGCCCGACGGGTTCGGACCACCTTTGATGCCCTTGAGAAGGTGACTTGAAACTGAACGTAGGCGGCCGCATGTACTTCATCCGTGTCTTGGTACGTGCCACAACTTAAAGGCTAGCCTAGTGAGCGATGACCCCGTAATCGATGTCCCGACCTTAAGCCCCACCCAGGCCGGCATGCCCGTGCTGCCGCTGCGCGATGTGGTGGTGTATCCCCACATGGTGATCCCGCTGTTCGTCGGCCGCGAAAAATCCATCGTTGCGCTGGATCTGGCCATGAAGGCCGACAAGCGCATCTTGCTGGTCGCGCAAAAGCAGGCGGACGTCGACGATCCCAAGGGCGATGACCTGTACCGGGTCGGCACCGTCGCCACCATTCTGCAGCTGCTGAAGCTCCCCGATGGCACGGTCAAGGTGCTGGTCGAGGGCGTGGAGCGCGCCACTATCCAAAAATTGGTCGAGGGTGAATTTTTCTCCGCCGAAGTCGCCTCCATGCCCGACATCGAGCGCTATGAAGAGCGCGAGATGGACGTGCTGACGCGCTCGGTCATCACCCAGTTCGAGCAATATGTCAAACTCAACAAGAAGGTGCCGCCGGAGATCCTGACCTCGCTGGCGGGCATCGAGCAATCCGGCCGCTTGGCGGACACCGTCGCCGCGCACATGTCCTTGAAGCTCTCGGAAAAGCAGCGGGTGCTCGAGATCGCGGATGTGCGCAAACGCCTGGAACACATGCTCGCCGTGATCGAGGGCGAGATGGACGTGCTGCAGATCGAGAAGCGCATCCGCGGCCGCGTCAAGCAGCAGATGGAAAAGAGCCAGCGCGAGTACTACCTGAATGAGCAGATGAAGGCCATTCAGAAGGAACTGGGCGAGCTGGATGAGGCGCCGAACGAAATCGGCGAGCTCGAAAAGCGCATCAAGGCGGCGGGCATGCCGAAAGAGGCGCGCGAGAAAGCCAATTCCGAACTGGCGAAGCTCAAGCTCATGTCGCCGATGTCGGCCGAAGCCACCGTGGTGCGCAACTACGTCGACTGGCTGGTGAAATCACCGTGGAAGAAGCGCAGCAAGGTGCATCTGGACATCAGCGCCGCCGAGAAGGTGCTGGAAGCGGATCACTATGGCCTGGAGAAGGTCAAAGAGCGCATCGTCGAGTATCTGGCCGTTCAGCAGCGCGTCAAGAACCTGCGCGGTCCGATTCTCTGCCTGGTGGGCCCGCCGGGCGTCGGCAAGACCTCCCTGGGGCAGAGCGTCGCGCGCTCCACCAACCGCAAGTTCGTGCGCATGTCCCTGGGCGGGGTTCGCGACGAGGCGGAAATCCGCGGCCATCGGCGCACCTATATCGGTTCCATGCCTGGCAAGATCATCCAGAATCTGGCCAAGTGCGGCGTGCGCAATCCGCTGTTCCTGCTCGACGAAGTCGACAAGATGTCGACCGACTTTCGCGGCGATCCGTCGTCCGCGCTGCTCGAGGTGCTCGACCCCGAGCAGAACAGCACCTTCAACGATCATTACCTGGAGGTGGATTTCGATCTGTCCGAGGTCATGTTCGTGTGCACCGCGAACAGCTTGAATATTCCCGCGCCGCTCTTGGACCGCATGGAAGTGATCCGCATCCCCGGCTATACCGAGGACGAAAAGAGCAATATCGCGCGCCGCTATCTGCTGCCGAAGCAGGTCAAGCAAAACGGCCTGAAGCCGGACGAGCTGTCGGTGGCCGACACCGCGATCCAGGACATGATCCGCTACTACACGCGCGAGGCGGGAGTGCGCAATCTGGAGCGCGAGCTTTCCAAGATCGGGCGCAAGGCCGTCAAGCAGTTGCTGCTCAAGCCCAGCGAAAAGAGCGTGTCGATCACCTCGAAGAATCTCGATGCTTACCTGGGCGTGCGGCGCTTCCGATACGGCAAGGCCGAGGAGAGCAACCGGGTAGGCCAGGTCACGGGCCTGGCGTGGACCGAAGTGGGCGGCGAACTGCTCACCATCGAAGCCGCGGTGGTTGCCGGCAAGGGCAAACTGACCCACACCGGACAACTCGGAGAGGTCATGCAGGAGTCGATCCAGGCTGCCATGACGGTGGTGCGCAGCCGCTCCGCCATGCTCGGCCTGGACGTGGACTTCTACCAGAAGGCCGATGTGCACATTCACGTGCCGGAAGGCGCGACCCCGAAGGACGGGCCGAGCGCTGGCATCGGCATGTGTACCTCGTTGATCTCGGCGCTGACCAAGATCCCGGTGCGCTCGGATGTGGCCATGACCGGCGAAATCACCCTGCGCGGCGAAGTGCTGCCGATTGGCGGACTGAAGGAGAAATTGCTGGCGGCGCACCGCGGCGGCATCACCACGGTGTTGATTCCCGACGACAACGTCAAGGATCTCGCGGAGATCGCCGACAATATCAAGGAGAAACTCGACATCCGGCCGGTGAAGTGGATCGACGAGGTGCTGCAATTGGCGTTGACGCACATGCCGACTCCCACGGTCATTCCGGAAGTGAAAGCGGCGGAGCCGCTCGGCGCGGAAAAGCGGCGCCGCAAGAGCGCGCGGACCCGGGGCGAGGTTCACGCCCACTAGCGACTGGCTGGGTGGCGAAGCATTGGACAATCCGGTGCAGCCTCGCGTAGACTTCCGCGCCTCTTCCAGGGGGTGCTTAGCTCAGCTGGTAGAGCATCGCCTTTACACGGCGAGGGTCGGGGGTTCGATCCCCTCAGCACCCACCAACATGCGGAGTGGTAGTTCAGCTGGTTAGAATACCGGCCTGTCACGCCGGGGGTCGCGGGTTCGAGTCCCGTCCACTCCGCCATTTCCTAACCGATTGCGCGCGCGCCGGCAGGCCGCGCCGCAGGCTTAGAATCGACGGGGAGTTACGAGAAAGGGCAATGCTGCAGACTATCCACGACAAAATAACGGGCTGGGTCGCGTATGTGATCCTGGGCGCGATTGCGCTGGTGTTCGTGCTCTGGGGAATCAATTGGACCCTGGGCGCGCCGAATTACGCGGCCAAGGTGAACGGCAGCGAGATCTCGGTTAATGAGGTGCGCCAGTCCTATCAGCAGCAGCTAGCGCAGGTGGAGCGGGCTTCCCCGAAGGGCCTGGACGATTCGACCCGAAACGACATCAAGCGCAAGGTGCTCGATGACTACGTGAACAGCGAGGCCCTGGTCACGCGCGCCGATGCGCTCGGATATCGGGTGAGCGATGGCGAGCTTCTGAAGGCCATGGCCCAGGTGCCCGCCTTCCAGGTGGACGGAAAGTTCGACCAGGCGCATGCGGTCGCGGTGCTCAGGGCGCAGGGGCGATCGGTCGCGGAGATCGAGGCGCTGTTTCGCCGCGACGTTAAGCTCAGGCAGCTCGATACGGCGCTCGCGATGTCGAGCTTCGCCACCGCCGGCGAGCTGAAGCAAGTGCGCGCGCTGACCCGCCAGCAGCGCGAGTTGACGTGGATTACCGTGCCGGCAGCGCGCTATGCGGCCGAGGCGAGTCCGGACGACGCGGCCCTCAAGGACTATTACGACGCGCACAAATCCGAGTACCTCACCCCCGAGACGGTGAATCTGCGCTATGTCGAAGTCAGCCTCGCCGACCTCGCCGCGAAGGTCAGCGTCGACGATGCGCAGCTACGCGCGTACTACGAGGAGCAGAAGGGCAAGACCCCGGAACGCTATGTGCAAGCCGAGCAGAGGCGCGTGCGCCACATCCTCTTCCCCGTGGCCGACCCGAAGGACGATGCCGCCGCCAAGACCCAGGCCGAGTCGATTCTGAAGCGCGCGCAAGCGGGCGAGGATTTTTCCAAGCTGGCAAAGGAATTCTCGCAGGACCCGGGTTCCGCGCAGCAGGGCGGGGATCTCGGCTGGTCGGAGCGCAAGGTCTGGGTGCCGGCATTCGCCGATGCGGCGTTCGGCATGAATGTCGGCGACATCCGCGGGCCGGTGAAGACGCAGTTCGGCTACCACATTCTCAAGCTGGACGGCATCCAGCCTTCGAACGTCAAGACCTTCGAGCAAAGCAAGCCGGATCTGGAGGCTGAATTTCGGCGCAGCGAGGCGGAGCGGCAGTTCAACAATGAACAGGACCAGCTTGCCGACGCGGCGTTGCAAAACGCGACCGACATCGATGTGGTCGCGCGCAAGGCCGGCCTCACCGTCAAACAGATAGCCGACTTCAGCCGCACCGATGGCGGCGGCGATCTGGGCAAGGCACCCGCGGTCATCGACGCTGCCTTCAGCCCGGATGTGCTCGACGGGCACTTGAGCTCGATGGTCGAGGTGGAGAAGGGGCGCGGGGTGGTACTGCGCGCCACCGATCACAAGCTGCCGCAGCAGAAGCCGCTCGACGCGGTGCGCGCGCTGGTGGTGGCCTCCTGGAAGAAGCAGCGCGGCGCGGAACTTGCCGCGGCGGCCGCGGCGGACGCCGTGAAACGCCTGAGCGCAGGCGAATCCTGGGATGCCGTGGCCAAGAGCTTGGGTGCATCGACCCAGCCGCCGCGCTATGTCGCGCGAGTCGACCAATCGGTGCCGAGCGAAATCCGGCTGTCGGTGTTTCAAGCGCCGAAGCCCACAGCCAAGCCGATTTATCAGGATGTGGCGTTCACCAATGGTGACGCGGCGGTATACGCGTTGAGCGCGGTACGCGAGGCGCCGGTCGACAATCAGCAGCAGGAGGACATGCTCCTGCGCCGCCAGTACGCCTCGGAAGTTGCCTCCGCCGAAGCGCAGAGCTATGCGCTGGCCGCGCGCGCCGATGCCAAGGTGGTGCTCAATCCCCAGGCTATCGATTGACCGGATTGCTGCAGCAGTTTTCCGACTGGTATTTATCGGTACTGGGGCAGGGGGGCTACTGGTTGATCGCCGGCCTGATGGCGCTGGAGAGCACTCTGGTGCCGCTTCCCAGTGAAGTCATCATTCCGCCGGCCGCCTACCTTGCGCACACCCAGGGCGTGTTTTCCGTCTTCGGTGTGGTGCTCGCAGGGACTGCTGGATCCGTGATCGGCGCCTCCCTCATGTACTTCGTTGCGCGCGCGCTCGGCCGGCCGTTCGTGATGCGCTTCGGGCGCTACTTGGGGCTGGGTGCTGAAAAACTCGAGCTGGCGGAACGCTGGTGTTCGCGCTACGGCTGGATGGGCGTGTTCTTCTCCAGGCTGCTGCCCGTGATTCGCCACCTGATCGGGATTCCCGCGGGGATCCTTAGGCTGGAGTTTCGCCGCTACGCGGCGGTGACACTGGTCGGCTCGCTGCTATGGTGCTCGGTACTGGCGTGGCTAGGGGTCACTGTGGGCCGCCATCCGCAACTGCTGGCGGGCTCGCTGCGCCGCTTCTCCCTGCTGGTGCTGGCGGTGGCGGCGATCCTCTGGGTGTTGTATGCCCAGATCGTCAAGCGCGCCGCACGTTAGACGTCCCGCTAGGTCGAGCGTCCCGCTACGGGAAGCGTCCCGCCGATGGGGAGCTTCATGAATATCGCCGCCGCGGCCGCATTGATTCGGGCCTCGGCATTCGGGCCGGTCAGGTCCGCAACGCTTTGACTGGCTGCGGCATGCCAGATCGGCTTGTGCGACTTCGCATCGAACAGATCGACGGTGATGCGGGTTTCATTGCGCACCGAGGGGCCGTCATAGCCCCATGCTCCGCCATAGCCCGGGCGGCCCCAGCCGCCTCCCCAGCCGTATCCCCAGCCCATGCCCCAACCGCCGTAGAAGTCGTCGAACACCTGGCGCGTGCCCATGGCATAGCCGACGACGCAATCCGCGGATGCTCGGTCGGGAGCGCGCTGGATGCCCTTGGCCGCGAGATTCGATTCGATTGCATTCCGCAGCCGGTCCGCATTCAGGGGATTGCTGAATGCCGCCTGTTGGTCGGCATTGGCGACATGCTCCTGCGCAAAGACATAAGTACGGCAGGTGGCCACCGACAGAGCGGGGTTGTAGTCGGTGGTGACGGGGATGGTGTTGCAGGCGGCCAGGGCAAGAAGCGCCGGCCCCGCCAGCAGCGCCCGGAACTGGAAAATATTTAACATAATGTCACGCCTCTCTCGCACGGCGGCAGCATCGGCCGCCAGTTTAGCTGAACGTTGGCGTAGCGGATCGGTTGACAGGGCGGAGACGCATGCTTCAGGGAGTTTCCGCGTCGCCCGGGAAGCTCATGCCCACCGAACTGTAGCCGCCGTCGACGTACAGCACCTCGCCGGTCACGCCGGCTGCGAGGTCTGAGCAGAGGAATGCGGCGGCATTGCCCACATCCTCGATGGTGACATTGCGCCTGATGGGCGCCGCGGCTGCGACGTGCGCCAGCATCTTGCGCAAGCCTGGAATTCCCGCGGCGGACAGCGTCTTGATGGGTCCGGCCGAGACCGCGTTGACGCGCACGCCGTGCACGCCCAAGTCCGCGGCCAGGAAGCGCACATTGGCCTCCAGGCTGGCCTTCGCCAATCCCATGACGTTGTAGCCCGGAATCGAGCGCACCGCGCCGAGGTAGCTCAATGAAACGATCGAACTCGAACCCGCCCGTCCTTGCATGAACGGCAGCGACTCGCGCGCCAGCGCCGTCAGGCTATAGCTCGAAATATCGTGCGCGATACGAAAGCCGTCGCGGGTGGTGGCATCGATGAAGCTGCCGGTGAGCGCCTCGCGCGGCGCGAAGGCCACCGCATGCACCAGGATGTCGAAGCCATCCCAATGCGAGCGCAGTTGCGCGAAGCCGCGCGCGATTTCCTCGTCGCTGGCCACGTCCATCACGAAGGTGATATCCGACTCGAGCTGCTTGGCGAGCGGGACGACCCGGTCGGTCATGCGCTCGATGTGCGAGAAGGCCAGCGCGGCGCCCTCGCGATGCATGGCTTGCGCGATTCCCCAGGCGATGGAACGGTCGGTGGCAAGGCCGACGATCAGCGCGCGTTTGCCGCTCAAAAATCCCATGCTTTGTTCCCCTATCCCTGCTGCCGCCCCGACTCGACGTACATGACCAGTCGTTGGCCGGCCCTGATTTGATGATGGCTGTTCAAGCCGTTCCAGCTCTTGAGCTGGGTGACCGAGACCTCGAATTGGCGCGAGATGGAAAATACCGTGTCGCCGCGGCGCACGGTATATAACACGCGCCGGCCGCTCTGTGCGCCTTCATCGAGGTAACGGCGGGTGCTTGCCTTGATGACGAGCCGCTGGCCTTTCACCAAGGCATCGCCGGGACCCATGTTATTCAGCCGGGCCAACGTACTCACGGGCACGCCGTGGCTGCGCGCGATGCTGCCGAGCGTCTCGCCCGCGCGCACGCGATAGACGATTTGGCGCTGGCGGCGCCCCACATCGCTCGCCGGGTGGTCGACCCGCGATGCCGCCAACAGCACCTTGTCGGGCAATGCCCCGGTGATTTGCGGGATCTTGAGTGTCTGCCCGGGGGTCAGGCGCGATCCGGTCAGATTGTTGAGCTTGGTGAGCACCGCGATCGAGACGTCGTATTGCTTGGCGATCGCCGCCAGGGTGTCGCGGCGATCCACTTCGTGGGTGACATAGGGTACGCGATCGGCGGGCGACAGGTTCTTCAACGCGGTCTCGAATCCATCGGCGTTGTCGATCGGCACCAGCATGCGCTGCGGGCCCTCGGGATCGGTAGCCCAGCGGTTGTAGCCTGGATTGAGCGCAACGAGCTCATCATAGCTGGTGCCCGCCAATTGCGCGGCGACCTTCAAATCGATTTGTGAGCCGGTGTCGATGACGGCGAAATAAGGCTCGTTGGGGATGGCCGCGAACTCCATGCCATAGCGCTCCGGCTCGGCCATCAAGCGCTTCAAGGCCAGCAGTTTCGGCACATAGGCACGCGTCTCGGCCGGCAATTTCAAGTGCCAGAAATCGATCGGCCGGCCGGCGGCGCGGTTCAAGTCGATTTCGCGCTGCACCGTCATTTCGCCGACATTGTAGGCAGCGATCGCCAACAGCCAGTCGTCGCCGAACTGATCGTGCAGTGCCTGCAGATAGTCGAGCGCCGCCCGCGTCGATTCGACCACGTCGCGCCGCCCGTCATACCACCAATCCTGCTTCAGGCCGAAACGCACGCCGGTGCCAGGGATGAATTGCCAAAGCCCCGCGGCGCGGCTCACGGAATAGGCAAACGGCTCATAGGCGGATTCGACCACCGGCAGCAGCGCGAACTCGGTCGGCATGCCGCGCGCCTCGACCTCCGTGATGACGTGGTAGAGGTAGCGCTGGCCGCGCTGGAACACGCGCTCCAGATAGTCGGGGTTGTGCTCCAGCCATGAAAGCTGCTGGTCGATGGCCGGTTCCTGCACCTCGTCCAAAGCGAAGCCCGCGCGCAAACGGTCGAATAGGTCGTCGTAGTCCTCGCCGTTATGGTGCTGCCACTCGCGCGGCATGGTCAGCGACGGCGGGGCGCCGGAAGCGGCAGCGTCGGCCGGCGGCGCCGTGCTGGCCGGCGGAAGTTCCACGGTCGCTCGCGGCGGAGTCGTTACCGCCTGATGCGCGCAGGCGCTCAATAAAGCGCAGGCGGCGAGCAATCGCAGCCGCATCATCGAAAGTGGTCCTTCCAGGCGCGCAGCGCGCCGAACACCCGTGGTTGCGAGTTCAGGGGCTCGCCGGCATGCGCCTCCGCGGCTGCACGCACCTTGGGATCGGCGCAGCGCAAAAACGGATTGACCCGATTTTCCAGCGCCAGAGTTGAAGGCAGCGTTGGGGCATCGGCGGCGCGAACGCTCTCGACCGTGTCGCGATAGGCGAGCGCGGCGGCATTATCCGGTTCGACCGCCAGCGCAAAGCGCAGGTTCGCGGCGGTGTATTCGTGCCCGCAAAACATGAGGGTTTCGGGCGGCAAAGCACCCAGGCGATCCAGCGAAGCGTTCATTTGTATGGCCGTGCCCTCGAACATCCGGCCGCAGCCGGCGCTGAACAAAGTGTCGCCGCAAAACAGCGTGCCGTGACCGAAAAACGCAATATGGCTCAAGGTATGCCCGGGCACGTGCAAAATCTCGAAGCCAAGTCCCAAGTCCGGCAATTCGCAGGCTTCCCCCTCGTGCACGGTACGCGTGCGCAGCGCAATGCGGTCGTCATCCGGCGCAATGACCGGAACCAAGTTCTCGGCCAGCAGGGCGGCGACCCCGCCGATATGATCGGCATGATGGTGGGTCAGCAAAATGGCGGCTAAGCTTGCGCCGCTGCGGCGCAATTCCGCGATCACGGGCTCGGCATCACCGGGGTCGACCACCACCACCCGCTCCGGATCCCGAGGCGACTCGATGAACCAGATGTAATTATCTGCGAAGGCGCGCACCGGCCGCACATTGAGAGGAGTTGCGTGGATTGACATTTTGCGGCGTATTTAACCTGTAACATTGGAACTTCGCTAGTTTTTGATCAAGGAGCACTGGTTGGAATCGATGCCCGCCGCTGCGTCGGCCGAATGGTTCGAAGGACCGCTGGGGTCCCGAGTGCTTGGCGAGGAGTCGGCGCTCGCGCAATTCGCGCTCGACGATGTGTTCGGCTTCGAGTTGCTGCAGGTGGGGGCCTGGGGACCGAGCCGGCATCTGCTCACTGGCGCGCGCACGCAGCACGTGACCCTGGTGGCGCCCGAGCCCGAAGCCGGCGCGACACTGTGCGCGCCGCTCGATTCATTGCCATTCTCTTCGGACAGCATCGACGCCATCCTGCTGCCGCACACGCTGGAGCTGGTCGAAGACCCCTATGCGGTGCTGCGCGAGGCGGAACGCGTGCTGTGCGCGGAAGGCTGCCTGATGATCTGCGGTTTCAACCCGTTCAGCGGCTGGGGCCTGCGGCGCCCGCCGCAGGCACGGCGCATGCTCAGCGAACGGCGGCTGCGCGACTGGGTGGCGCTGCTCGGTCTGGATGTCGACGACGTGTTCGGCTATCTGGGATTGCTGCCGATCAGCCGCGCATCGCGCGAGGCGGCATATCGCGCGCGCCCGGCGCTCGCCGCCGGCGCCTACTTGCTCAAGGCCCGCAAACGCCTGCCGACGATGACCCTGGTGCGTCCAAAGCGACGCGTGCGCCAGCGGGTGCTGGTGGCTGCGGCGGAGCCCACCAGAAAGCTCGGCCAATGACCGGAGTCGAGATCTATACCGACGGCGCGTGCCGCGGCAATCCCGGGCCGGGCGGATGGGCCGCGCTGTTGATCTGCGGCCAGGAGCGCAAGGAGGTATCCGGCGCCGAAGCCTCGACCACGAACAACCGCATGGAAATGATGGCGGTCATCGGGGCGTTGGCCGCCCTGAAGCGGCGCTGCGCGGTTCGCTTGTATACCGACTCGAAGTACGTGCTGCAGGGCGTTACCGAATGGCTTCCGGATTGGAAGGCGCGCGGCTGGCGCACCGCCGCGCGTGCGCCGGTGAAGAATCGGGATCTGTGGGAGATCATCGATGCCGCCGTCGCCGCCCAGGACATCGAGTGGCATTGGGTCAAGGGACATGCGGGAACCGAAGGCAACGAATATGTGGATCAGCTGGCGAACCTCGCCATTGACCGGCTGCTGGGGAAATAGACAATGCGCCAAGTCGTGCTTGATACGGAAACCACCGGCCTCGAGGTCGAGCTGCAGCATCGAATAATCGAAATCGGCTGCGTCGAGTTGTTGAACCGCCGCGTCACCGGACGGCACTTCCATAAGTATGTGAATCCGGAACGCGACATCGATCAGGGCGCGGCACAGGTGCACGGCCTGACTCGCGAGACCCTGGCATCGGCGCCGAAATTCTCCGAGATCTGGCCTGAGCTGCTGGAGTTCATCCAGGATGCGGAACTGATCATTCACAATGCGCCTTTCGATCTTGCCTTCCTGAATGCCGAATTTGCGCGCCTCGATGCGCAGAATGCGCGAGCGTGGGACCGCGTGCTCGACACCTTGGCGCTGGCGCGCCAAATCCACCCCGGACAGCGCAACAGCCTGGACGCGCTTTGCAAGCGCTACTCCGTCGACAATTCGCAGCGCGACTACCATGGCGCGCTGCTCGACGCGCGCCTGCTGGCGGAGGTCTATCTGGCCATGACCGGCGGCCAGGCGATTCTGACCCTGGGCGCCGAGTCCGACACGGCGCGCAGCCGCGCCCGCCATCAAGCGGCGCCGCGCGGCATCGAGGACGCGCGCATCGTGATCGTCAAGGCCGATGACCAGGAGCTGGCCGCGCACGAACACGTGCTCGCGTTGCTCGACAAGGCCTCCGGCGGCAATACGGTGTGGCGCAGGCTGTGAGGCTGCTGGTCACCGGAAGCGCCGGCTTCATAGGATTTCATGCGGCGCGACTGCTGCTGGAGCGAGGCGATGAGGTGGTCGGTGTCGACAATCTCAATGCGTATTACGACCCGGCGCTCAAGTCCGCGCGCCTGGAGCTGCTGCGCGGCTATCCCAAGTTCAGCTTTCTGCGAGTCGACATAGCCGACCGGGAAGCGTTGCAGGACGTGTTCGAGCGCGGCCGCTTTCAACGGGTGATTCACCTGGCCGCTCAGGCGGGGGTGCGCTACTCGATCCAGAACCCGCATGCGTATGTGCAGAGCAATATCACCGGGTTTCTGCACGTGATCGAAGGCTGCCGCCACCATGGAGTCGAGCATCTGGTGTATGCCTCCACCAGCTCGGTGTACGGCGCGAACACGCGAATGCCGTTTTCCGAGCAGCAAAACACCGATCATCCGCTCACCCTGTACGCCGCCACGAAGAAGGCCAACGAGTTGATGGCGCACAGCTACTCCTCGTTGTATAGGCTGCCGACCACGGGGCTGCGGTTCTTCACCGTGTACGGTCCGTGGGGGCGCCCGGACATGGCATTGTTCCTTTTCACCAAGAACATACTCGCAGGCCTGCCCATTGACGTGTTCAACGGCGGCCAGCATCAGCGCGACTTCACCTACGTGGATGATATCGTCACGGGAGTGGTCGCCGCGGTGGACCGCGTCGCCACGCCGAACCCGGCGTGGGATTCCGACGCGCCTGATCCGAGCAGCAGCAGCGCCCCTTATCGAATTTACAATATCGGCAATCAGCAGCCCGTGGCGCTGCTGCGCTACATCGATGTGCTCGAGCAATGCCTGGGGAGAAAAGCGCAGAAAAATCTATTGCCGATGCAGCCCGGCGACTTGCCGGACACCTGGGCCGATGTGGAGTCCCTCGCCCGCGACGTCGGATACCGTCCCCGCACCGGGCTCGAAGAGGGTGTTAAGCGCTTCGTCGAGTGGTATCTTGACTACTTCCACGGCCGAGATTCATGAGTACCGCCTATGCCACAATTGAACTCTGCGCTTGCGGCCTGGACCGCGGTAACAGCGCATGCAAGTGAGATCGAAGGCACGCATCTTCGCGCCCTGACCGCCGCCGATCCGCAGCGCTGGCAGCAGCTGCACATCGAGCAGGGCCCGTGGCTGCTCGACATGTCGCGGCAGCGCATAACGCCGAAGACTTTGTCGCTGTTGATGGAGCTGGCGCGCAGCGTCGAACTGCCGGCGCGCATCGCCGCAATGTTTCGCGGCGATGCCATCAACACCACGGAGCGACGCGCGGTGCTGCACACGGCATTGCGATCGAGCTTCGCCGGCTCCGCCGACATTCAGGCGGAGGTGCGCGATTCGCGCGAGAAGCTCTCGGCCTTTGCCGGCGCGGTGCGCGATGGCAAGGCCTTGGGCGTCACGGGCAAGCGATTCAAGCACGTGATCAACATCGGGATCGGCGGTTCCGACCTGGGTCCGTTGCTGGTTTGCGACGCCTTGCGGCATGAGTGGAGCGGGGGCATCACGCCGCATTTCGTATCGAATGTGGATCGGACTCAGCTCGAGGACTTGATCCGCAGCATCGACCCCGCGGAAACCTTGGTCATCATCTGCTCCAAGACCTTCGTCACGCTGGAAACGCAGTCGAACGCCAATGCAGCGCGCGCCTGGATAATCGGGGCGCTGGGCGAAGCGGCGGCCGCGAAGCACTTCGTCGCGGTCTCGACCAATGCCGAGGCAATGGATAAATTCGGCATCGCCGCGCAATACCGCTTCACCATGTGGGACTGGGTGGGCGGCCGTTATTCAGTGTGGTCGGCCATCGGCTTGATCGCGGAAATCGTCATCGGCAGCGAACGGTTTCGTGAATTTCTCGCCGGTGCGAGCGACATCGACAGGCATTTCAAGGACACGCCGTTCGAGAAAAATCTGCCGGTATTGATGGGCGTGCTCGGCGTCTGGAACCGCACCTTCCTGCGCTTGCCGACTCTTGCGGTATTGCCCTATGACCAGCGGCTGGCGCGCTTGCCGGCCTACCTGCAACAGCTCGAAATGGAGAGCAATGGCAAATCGGTGGCCTTGAACGGCGAGCATGTCGATTTCGCGACCGCGCCCGTGGTGTGGGGCGAGCCGGCATCGAATGCGCAGCATTCGTTCTTCCAGATGCTGCATCAGGGTACGCCGACGGCGGCGCTGGATTTCATCGCGCCGCTGCGCGGCTCCTGGGGCGGCACCGAGGCCCAGGATCTGGCGTTGCGCAATTGTCTGGCCCAGTCCCAGGCCTTCGCGTTTGGATATACCGCCGAGGAAGTCGCGGCGGACATGCGCAAGGCCGGCGCGGCGGCCGCCGACATCGCGCGGCTCGTGCCGCATCGGGTGCACGAGGGCAATCGCCCAAGTTCGCTGCTGATGTATCCGCAAACCACGGCGCGCAGCCTCGGGGCGTTGCTGGCGTTGTACGAGCACAGTGTCTTCGTCCAAGGCAGCATCTGGGGCGTGAATTCCTTCGACCAATTCGGCGTCGAGCTCGGCAAGAAGCTTGCTGGCGGCATTTCGATGCAGGGCGACCTCGCGCCGAGCGGATTCGGCTCGGCCGGGCTGTCCGCAGTGATCGCTTATGTCGCGCAACATCGCTGACGCGGGGGTGCAGTTGAAACAACGCAAGGGCATCATCTTGGCAGGCGGCGCCGGCACCCGGCTGCACCCGATCACCATGTCGCTGAGCAAGCAGCTCTTGCCGGTGTACGACAAGCCGATGATCTACTATCCGCTGGCAACCCTCATGGTCGCGGGCATCAGCGACTACCTGATCATCACCACGCCGCGCGACCAGGCCGCATTTCGCGATTTATTGGGCAGCGGCGCGCAATGGGGCTTGTCGTTCGACTATATCGTCCAAGAGGTCCCCAACGGCATTGCGCAGGCGCTGATACTCGCCGAGAGGTTTCTGGATGGCGCGCCCGCGGCGCTGATTCTAGGCGATAATATTTTCTACGGCGCCAACCTGTCCACGCTGCTGCAATCCGCCTCGGCGCGCGAATCCGGCGCCACCGTCTTTGGCTACTACGTGCAGGATCCGGAGCGCTATGGAGTGGTGGAATTCGACTCCAAGGGGCGGGTAACCGACTTGCTGGAGAAGCCGGCGCGGCCGCCGTCCAACTTTGCGGTGACCGGCATCTACTTTTACGACGCACGCGCTTCGGCCTTGGCACGCGCGCTCGCGCCCTCCGCCCGCGGCGAACTGGAAATCACCGACCTGAATCGGGCGTATCTCAAGCTCGGCGCCCTGCACGTCGAGAAGCTCGGCCGCGGTACTGCGTGGCTGGACACCGGCACTCATAATTCCTTGCTGGACGCGGGCGTGTTCGTGCGCATCATCGAAGAACGGCAGGGACTGAAGGTGGCTTGCGTGGAGGAGATCGCGTGGCGCCAGGGCTTCATTGATACGCAGCAGCTGGTCGCGCTCGCCAAACCGCTCGAGAAGAGCGGCTACGGCGAATACCTGTTGCGGATAGTCAAAGAACAAGCGCAGCTCTAGTGCGCTCACTGCCGTGAATTTTCAGAAAACCCCCATCGAGGGCGTGATCACGGTCGATCCGCAGGTTTTTGGCGATGCGCGAGGTTTCTTCACGGAAACCTGGCAGGCGCAAAAGTTCGCGGATGCGGGCATCCAGGCGGAATTCTGCCAGGACAATCACAGCCGCTCGAGCCGCTGGACGCTGCGCGGCCTGCACCTGCAGGTCGAGCACCCTCAGGGCAAGCTGGTGCGGGTGACGACGGGGAGTGTGTTCGACGTGGTAGTCGACCTGCGCCGCAGCTCGCCGAGCTTCGGCGCCTGGTGGGGGGTGGAGCTCTCCGCTGAAAATCATAGAATGCTCTGGGTTCCGCCAGGACTCGCGCACGGCATACTCGTCACCTCAGAGTCGGCCGATTTCCTCTACAAGTGCACCGACTTCTACAGCCCGGCGCACGAACGCACTCTCGCCTGGGACGACCCGGCCCTGGGAATAAGGTGGCCGCTGCCGGCCGGGGTTGCGCCGAATCTCTCTGTCAAGGACGCGCGCGGTGCGGCCTTTGCCGAGATCGAGAAATTTCCGTGAGAGTCCTGGTGCTGGGCGGCGGCGGACAGGTCGCTCAGGCCGTCGCGAAAGCGGCTCCTGCGCAGCACCAGGTGCTCATCAAGACGCGCGCCGATCTCGACATCGCCGATGCAGGTGCAGTCGCCACGTTATTGGCTGACAGCGAATTCGACTGGATCGTCAACGCGGCGGCCTACACGGCGGTGGACCAGGCGGAGGGGCAGGGCGATCGGGCTTTCGCCGTGAATGACACGGCGGTGGGTTTGCTCGCGACGGCGGCAGCAAGGGCCGATTGCCGGCTGTTGCACATTTCGACGGATTTTGTCTTCGACGGCAGGACCAGCAGGGCGTATTTGCCCTCGGATCCGCCCAATCCGCTGAGCATATATGGCCGCAGCAAGCTCGGCGGCGAGAATCGGGTTCGGGGCGCCGGCGGCGACGGCCTGGTTCTGCGTAGCTCCTGGGTCTACGCGGCAGCAGGACGAAATTTCGTGCTTACCATGCTGAGATTGATGCGGGAACTTGCCGAGGTGCGCGTGGTCTGCGATCAGATCGGCGCGCCAACCTGGGCCGCGAGTCTGGCAGGCGCAATCTGGGGCCTCATCGAGAGCGCGGCTCCGGGCGGCATATATCACTGGACGGACCTAGGTGTCGCGAGTTGGTACGATTTTGCCGTGGCCATCCAGGACGAAGCGCTGATCCGCGGATTGCTGAGCCGCTCGGTGCCGATCGTGCCGATCGCGACCGCCGATTACCCGACGCCGGCCCGCCGCCCGGCATTCAGCGTGCTGAATACGGATTCGACGCGTGCATTGGTTTCCATTCCAGCGCAGCATTGGCGCCACAACTTGCGGAAGATGATGGATGAGCTTCGAACCGGGTAATGTCTTTATCACTGGCGGCGCCGGATTCATCGGCACGAACTTCGTACGGCATTGGCTGGCGCGGCCCGGGACGGGCCGGGTGGTCGTTTTCGACGCGTTGACCTATGCGGGCAATATCGAGAGCCTGGCCGGCCTCGACCGCGATCCGCGCTACCTGTTTGTTCGCGGGGATATATGCGATGAAGCGGCGGTGCGAGCGCTTCTGGAAGAGCACCGGATCGACACCGTGGTGCATTTCGCCGCGGAGTCGCATGTCGATCGTTCGATCCTCGGCCCGGACGATTTTATTCGCACCAACATTGTCGGCACCCATTCACTGCTCAAGGCCGCGAAGTCATTCTGGCTGGACCGCAAGGGGGTTGCCGCGCACCGATTCCATCATGTGTCGACCGACGAGGTGTACGGCTCATTGGCTGCCGACGCCGCGCCGTTCCACGAGGCGACCCCGTACTCGCCCAATTCGCCATACTCGGCCAGCAAGGCCGGATCCGACCATCTGGTGCGCGCCTACCACGAGACCTATGGGCTGGACACCAGCGTGACCAATTGCTCGAATAACTATGGTCCCTATCAGTTTCCCGAGAAGCTCATCCCGCTGACGCTCATCAACATCCTGTTGGGCAAGGCGCTTCCGGTGTACGGCGACGGCCGCCAGATTCGGGATTGGCTGCACGTGGCCGACCATTGCGAGGCAATCTGCTTGGCGCTGACGCGCGGCAAAGCCGGTGAGGTCTATAATATCGGCGGCGACAGTGAGACCACCAACATCGAGATTGTGCGCACGCTGTGCGGCTTGGTGGACGAGGCGCTGGCCGGTCGCGCGGAACTGCGGCGAGTTTTTATGGCATCGCCGTTCGTGGTCGGCAGGCATGCGGTCGATTTGATCACTCACGTTCGCGACCGGCTAGGTCACGACCGCCGCTATGCCGTTGATTTCAGAAAGGCGGCGGCCCAGCTAGGATATGCGCCTGCCCGCAACCTGGCCGCGGGTTTGCGCGCAACTCTCGACTGGTATCTGGCGAATACCGGCTGGTGGCAGGCGCTGTTGGGGCGAGATTACGCGGCCTGGCTCGAGGCAAATTACACTCGCCAATAGCAGGCGCACCGCTGGCAAGCGCCGACGAAGCGTGGTAGCGGGCGTGATCGCGGGTTTGCCCGGCGGCCGGCGCGGGTTATGATGGTAAGTTAATTCGAGCGGGATCCTAAGGTACTATGTTGTTCAGGTTCGAAGGTAAATGCCAGTCCTCCATGCGAAATAGATTCATTCAAGCCGCGCTCGTCGTCTTATCCATCGGCCTGTCCGCATCCGCGCAGACTCAGAACTCGGACCCGATACAGGCCTTGAAGGACAGCCTCACACAGGGCGATCAGGGCTCGATTCTGCAGGGAGTCCTCGGCAACGGCACCAACGACGGCTCCGACAAGAAAACCGACAAGAAACTGCAGAACCCGGAGACGATGCAGCCTAAGACCAACGAGGACTTGCTCGAGAAAAACATCAAGACGCGCGATGGACGCATTCTGCGTCAGATGAACGAAGACCCGGAGCTGCGGGCCGACGATTTGGTGGTACTCGAAGTAAGAACGATCGATGATATTTGCGACCACGCCACTCAGATGCCGAATTCCCTGAACAACGGCAACAATCAAAATGGCCTTCCCGGCGGAACCAATGGCCTGCCGGGCGCCGGTTCCGCCAATCTCGGCGCACTGACGTCGGGCGGGGCGCTTGGCGCGATCCCCGGCCTGAACGGTTCGAGCGGAGGAGGAACCAGTGGATTCAACGGCATCAACGGTATCGGCGGCCTGAACGGCAGCGGCGGGCTCAACGGGCTGAATGGGCTCAACGGCAACAATAATAACAACAACAACAATTGGATCGATCTGAGCCGCTGTCCGCTGCCGACCGACAAGCCGAAAACCGACGATGAAAAGGACGAAGCAGAACGGTTCCGGAAAAAACTCCTGAGCGTCAATCCGCTCAAGCTGAACCGCTTCGGCATCCTGGAAATTCCAGGGCTGCCGGCGATGTCGCTCGCGGGCTTGACCGCGTCCGAAGCGACCAAGCGTCTCGGTGCCGATCCGGAGTTGAACGACTACTTCGTGAAGTTGACGCTGCTGCGGCTGATGCCGTCCGGGCAAGACGCGCTGAAGCCCTTCGGCTACGATCTGTTCGAGGGCAGCCCGAGTACCTTTGCACCGGTGGCCGATATTCAGGTACCCATGGACTACATCGTGGGTCCCGGCGATACCCTCGAAATACAGTTATACGGCAACCAACCCGCCAATTACGAGCTTACGGTCGAGCGCGACGGCCGCATCAATTTCCCCAAGCTCGGGCCGATCATGGTCAGCGGCATGACCTACGACGCGGCACGCGAAGTGATCGAGGCAAGGGTGGCGAAGCAGTTGATCGGCAGCCACGTCAGCGTGACGATGGGCGATCTGCGCTCGATCCGCGTGTTTGTGTTGGGAGATGCTGAAAAGCCGGGCTCCTACACGGTGAGCGGCCTGTCAACCATGACCAATGCGTTGTTCGTCAGCGGCGGCGTGAAGAAAATCGGCTCGCTGCGCAACATCGCGCTCAAGCGCGATGGCCGCTTGATCACGACGCTCGATCTGTACGACCTCTTGCTGCGCGGCGACACCAGCGGCGACCGGCAGTTGTTGCCGGGCGATGTCATTTTCATTCCGCCCATCGGCAATACAGTGTCAGTTTACGGCTCAGTGCGGCGGCCGGCGATTTATGAGTTGAAAGGGGAAAAGACCGCCGCGGATGCCATTGCGATGGCCGGTGGACTGCTGCCCGACGCGGATGCGGTGGATGGGCAACTGGAACGAATCTTGCCGTCGCGCCTCCGGCAGATGCACAACATCGACCTGAACGCGGCTCTCGGCCGTTCAACGCCCCTGCAGAACGGCGATAAGCTGAGGATTCCGGAAATCCGCCCGACACTGGAAAACTCCGTGACCTTGTCCGGCTACGTGTTCAGGCCCGGGCAATTCGAATATCACGCCGGCCTGCGATTGAGCGATGTGCTGACCAGTTTTGACGAACTGAAGCCGGAAGCCGACGCGCACTACATTATGATTCGGCGTGTCATTCCGCCCGAGTCGAAAATCGAGGTGATTTCGGCGGATCTCAAACGCACGCTGGCTGCGCGCGGCACCCCCGCCGATCCCGAACTGCGCCCCCGGGATGAGATTACTGTGTTCAATCTATCGGCAAACCGCGCGCGGATCCTGGACCCGATCATCCGCGACCTGAAGTTGCAGGCGACCCCCGACAAGCCTGAGCAGGTGGTGAGCATCGACGGCCGGGTGAAGGCGCCCGGAAAATATCCGCTGGAACCGGTTATGCACGTCAGCGATCTGATTCGCGCAGGCGGCAGTTTGGAAGACGCCGCATACCGGGGACAGGCGGAAATTACCCGCTATGCGGTGGTCGACGGGGATATGCGCCAGACTGAATTGCTGCCGGTCAACCTCGCCGCAATCTGGCATGGCGACACCGGCGCCGACCTTGTTCTGCAGCCCTACGATGTACTGGTCATCAAGCCCATTCCGATGTGGATGGAGCCCGGCACCATCCAACTCGCGGGAGAGGTTCGATTTCCCGGAAAGTATCCGATTCGCCAGGGCGAGACTCTGCGTTCCGTCCTGCTGCGCGCCGGAGGCTTCACCGACGTCGCGTTCCCCTACGGCGCCGTGTATATCCGCGAAGAACTGAAAAAACGCGAAAAGGATCAGCTGGAAAATCTGGCCAATCGCCTGCAAAGCGACCTGGCGGCGTTGTCGCTCGAGGCCGTCGCGAGCAGCGCCGCAGTCAGCAGCAACGGCGGGGGCGGAGCGAGTGCCAGCCAAGGCCTAATCATCGGGCAACAGTTGCTTGGGCAATTGCGCGACACCAAGCCCGTGGGCCGGCTCGTGATCGACCTGCAAGGCGTCTTGAACGGACCGGAGGGAGGTCCGGATGATGTCGTCGTCAAGGATGGCGATAAGCTGGTGGTACCCAAAAAG
>Ga0302314_10005238_pt1 | contig 23695 bp, 24 predicted proteins | sample III_Palsa_N2_3_FD_200533 | JGI IMG/M metagenome (GOLD analysis project Ga0302314, IMG submission 200533) | Peat permafrost microbial communities from Stordalen Mire near Abisko, Sweden - III_Palsa_N2_3 | ecosystem: Environmental > Terrestrial > Soil > Palsa > Peat permafrost | place: Sweden... | reverse complement strand
GGTGGCCCAGGTTCTGGTACAGCTCGATCAGCCCGTTGCGGTCGTTGTTGACCACCACGGTCACCACCGGCAGGCCCAGCCGCACCACCGTCTCCAGGTCGGCGCTGTTGGAGTGGAACCCGCCGTCACCCGCCAGTAGGAACACCGGCTGGTCCGGACGGGCGATCTGGGCCGCCATCGCCGCCGGCAGGCCGTAGCCGAAGCTGCTGCACCCGGCCGAGGTGAGGAACCCGTACGGCTGGTCCGACTTGGCGAACAACACGCCGTAGTGGCGGAAGAAGCCAATGTCGCTGACGAAGGTGCCCTGTTCGAGGACGGAGTTCATCGAGTCGATGACCTGGTGCACCCGCATCCCGTCGGAGTACTCGCGCGGGTCGGCCAGGAACTCGGCGACCCGGGCCCGCAGCCCGGACAGGTCGTGCGGCGACTTGGCGGGAACGTCGGCGGTCGCCCCGGCGAGCGCGTCGACGAAGTCCGCCACGTCCACGGTCACATCGACGTCCGGCCGGAACAGGCCGGGGATCGGGTTGGCCTCGGGCGCGACCCGGACCACGGTCTTGGCGGCGCCCCGGGTCCACATCGACGGCCGCAGGTCCTCGGCGTAGTCGTAGCCGACCGCGATGAGCAGGTCCACCGGACCGAAGATCTCGTCCATCGCCGGGTAGTCCAGGATGCCGTCCATGTACCCGCTGATCGCACCGTAGTTGAGCGGGTGGTCGTGCGGCAGGACGCCCTTGGCGGTGTACGTGGTGACCACCGGGATGCTCAGCCGCTCCGCCAGCGCGCGCAGCGACTCCACCGCCCCGGCCCGGATCGCCGCACTGCCCACCACCAGTACCGGGTGGACGGCGGCGCGCAGCAGCACGGCCACCTCGGCCAGCCGCTCGCGCCAGGCCGGGTCGATCGCGGTGGTCAGGGTGGTGCGCACCACCGGCGCGTCGTTGAGGTCCTCGGAGACCTGGGAGCCCAGCAGGTCCACCGGCAGGCTGATGAAACTCGGACCCACCGGCTCGGTCCGGCTGTTGAGCACCGCGCTGTCGACCAGTGCGACGATGTCCTCGCCGCGCTCCAGCTGCGCGCTGAACTTGGTCAGCGGCTTCATGACCTCGGTACTCGCCAGGCACTGGTGGGTCACGTTGGGGAAGTAGTCGTACGACTCGGACTGCGCCGAGAAGGCGATGACCGAGCTGCGGTCCAGCGCCGAGGTGGCGACACCGGTGGCCAGGTTGGTCATGCCCGGGCCGAGCGTCGCGAAGCAGGCCTGCGGGCTGTTGGTCAGCCGGGCCAGCACGTCGGCCATCACACCCGCCGTGAACTCGTGCCGGGTCAGCACGAAGTCGATGCCCTTCACCTCGTCGAAGAGGATGGAGGCCGCCTCCCGGCCGACCACACCGAACACCTTCTGCACGCCGTACTGCTCCAAACGCTTCAGCATCGCTGCCGCGGCCGACTTCGACATGGAATCCCTCAATTCTGCGAGTGGGCTGGTGACCGAACAGTTCGTACTGTCCAGGTCTTTTCTTGCCGACCGCTTGACGGTCCGCTTGAAAAACTCGGACAAGGTGCGTACAAAGCCCGGCGGATACGCTGGCCCGGCCTATCCGGAATTCGTCGCACCAGGGGAGCGGAATTCTCCGTTCTCCCGGCAGGAGGTCACTCATGCGCACTCCGCCCACCGTGCCGCCCGCTGTCTCGCCCGCTGTGCCGCAGCGGCTGCTTGGAGGCCTGCCGGTCAGCGCCCAGGGCTTCGGCTGCCTGGCCACGACCACGTTCTACGGCACCCCCGATCAGCGGACGGCGCTGCGCACCATCCAGGCCGCGATCGACAGCGGAGTCACCCTGCTGGACACCGCCGACGTCCAGGGGCTCGGCGCCGGCGAGGAACTGCTCGGCCGGGCCGTCGGCGGCCGGCGCGACCAGGTGCTGCTGGCCACCAAGTTCGGCATGATCAGGTCAGCGGAGGGGGTCTTCCAGGGACTGTGCGGGGACCCGGCGTACGTCCGGTCCGCCTGCGAGGCCTCGCTGCGCCGACTGGGGGTCGACCACCTCGACCTGTACTACCAGCACTGGATCGACCCGGAGGTGCCGGTGGAGGAGACCGCGGGAGCGGTCGGCGAACTGATCCGGCAGGGCAAGGTCCGACGGTTCGGACTGTGCGAGCCGTCGGCGTCCACCGTCCGGCGGGCCCACGCCGAGCAGCAGGTCACGGCGGTGCAGAGCGAGTGGAGCCTGTGGTCGCGCGACCTGGAGCAAGGCCCGGCGGACGGCCCGGCGGACGGCCCGGCGGCCTCGGTGCTCACCGTCTGCCGTGAGCGGGGGATCGGGATCGTCGCCTATGCGCCGCTCGGGCGGGGGTTCCTGACCGGAACGGTCCGGCGGACGGAGGCGCTCGCCGCCGACGACTTCCGCCGGGGGCTGCCCCGCTTCAGCCCGGAGAACCTGCCGGGCAACCTGGCGCTGCCCCGGGCGCTGCGGCCGGTCGCCGACCAACTGGGCCTGAGCCTCCCGCAGTTGGCGCTCGCCTGGCTGCACCACCAGGGCCCGGACGTGGTACCGATCCCGAGCACCAGCGACGCCGGCCACCTGGCCGAGAACCTCGCCGCCGCCACGGCGGTGCTGTCCGACCAGGACCTGCGGGCGATCGAGGAGGCGGCGGCGGTCCCCGTCCTCGGCGCCCGATACCCCGCCGCCATGCTGGCGATGACCGGCCGCTGAACTCTGCAAGTGCTCTGCAAGACCTGGCCGGCACAGTCACCCATGACCGAGGGCCGCCGATCGGGGGCCGCGGCCCTCCCTTCTGCTTTTCACCCGAGTTCCACCCGACCACGTCAGGGGGCGAGGCGTTATGAACGACGAGGAGCGGAAAGCGCTCATCACCGCATATCTCCAGGCATTCGACAATGGCGGCACCGGAGCCGACGGCAGGCAACTGCTCGACTTCTTCGCCGACGACGCCCTGTTCTACTTTCCCAAATGGGGAGTCGCGTCGGGAAAGAAGGCCATCGCCGAACTCTTCGGCGACCTGGGCGGCGGCGTCCAGGCGGTCACCCACCACTTCTGGTCCTTCAACTGGCTGTTCTCGGCCGACACCGTGGCGGTCGAGGGGGAGACCCACGGCCAACACCGGGACGGCCCGTGGCGCGCGGGCGTCCCCGACTGGGGAGCCGGCCGCTGGTGCGGCGTCTTCGAGGTGCGCGACGACCTGATCCAACGCGCCTTCATCTACCTGGACCCCGACTACGCCGGCCGTGACACCGAGCGCTACCCGTGGCTGCGCCCGGCCGAGGCGTGACCGCCCGCGCGAACCCCTGCACATCCCCTTCTTCCTTCTGGATCGATCCCTTCAGACACCAGCCGAGGAGCACCCCGTGGACGTCCTGGAAGTCCTGCGGCGCAAGCCCAGCCTCAACCTCTTCCCGATCGAGAACCGGCTCTCCCCCCGCGCCCTGGAGGCGCTGTCCACCGACGCCAACAACCGCTACCCGTACTCGGAGACGCCGGTCGCCCTGTACGGCGACGTCACCGGCCTCAACGACGTGTACGACTACTGCGTCGACCTGACGAAGCAGTACTACGGAGCCCGGCACGCCTACGTGCAGTTCCTGTCGGGCCTGCACACCATGCACACCGTGCTGACCGCGGTGACCCCGCCCGGCGGCCGGGTCATGGTGCTGGCGCCCGAGGACGGCGGCCACTACGCGACCGTCACCATCTGCGAGGGCTACGGCTACCCGACCGCCCTGCTGCCGTTCGACCGCAAGACCATGCAGATCGACTACGAGGCCCTCGCCGAGCAGCTCGCCGAGCACCCCGTCGACGTCATCTACCTGGACGCGTCCAGCACCCTGCGGTTCCCCGACGCCCGTCGGCTGCGCGAGGCCGCCCCGGACGCGCTGCTCTGCCTGGACGCCTCGCACCTGCTGGGCCTGCTGCCGGCCGCGCCGCAGACCCTGGTGCTCGACGGCGGCTTCGACACCATCTCCGGCAGCACCCACAAGACCCTGCCGGGACCGCAGAAGGGCCTGCTGGTCACCAACGACGACACGCTGGCGGAGAAGGTCGCGGCCAGGATCCCCTACGCCGCCTCCAGTTCGCACTCCGCCAGCGTCGGCAGCCTGGCCATCACCCTGGAGGAGCTGCTGCCCTTCCGGGTGGCCTACGCCGAGCAGGTGATAGCCAACGCCCGGACCCTGGCCGAGGAACTGGCCCGGCGCGGATTCGACATCGCCGGAAAGGACTTCGGCTGGACCGACACCCACCAGGTCTGGGCGCACTTCCCGGAGAACAGCGGTCCGCACACCTGGGGTCGGCGGCTCACCTCGGCGAACATCCGCAGCACCACGGTCTCGCTGCCCAGCTGTGCCGCGCCCGGACTGCGGCTGGGCACCCAGGAACTGACCCGGTGGGGAATGAAGCAGGGCGACATGAGCGCGGTCGCGGACCTGCTCGGGCGGGTGCTGCTGGACGCCGAGGACCCCCAGCGGGTGGCCCGCGACGTCGCCGAACTGGTCGCCGCCTTCCCGGGCGTCGCCTACGCGGGCAACGACAGTGTCAGCCTCGGCTGACCGCAGCGCCCCCACGCGCGCCACCCGGCAGTCCGAGCAGGTGCCGTCCTGGGCGGAGCCCGACCCCGCCCGGAACGGGCTGCGCACGGTGCTCGGCCGCTATCCGACCGGAGTGGCGCTGATCACCGGGGTGCGTCCGGGGCCGGAGGACAGTCCGCTCGGCCTGGTCGTGGGGACGTTCACCTCGGTGTCGCAGGAGCCGGCGCTGGTCGGCTTCCTGCCGGCCCGTACCTCCACCACCTGGCCCCGGATCAGGGCGGGGGGCCGGTTCTGCGTCAACGTGCTGGGCGCGGACCAGCAGCAGGTGTGCGAGGCGTTTCTGCGCCGGGACGAGGACCGCTGGGACATGCCCAGTGAGCCGTCGCCCTCGGGCTGCCTGATCCTGCCCGAGGCGCTGGCCTGGGTCGACTGCGAGCTGGTCACGCAGACCGGCGCGGGTGACCACTGGTTCGTGGTGGGCGCGGTGTGCTCGTCCGGACTGCTGAGGTCCGGCCCGCCGCTGCTGTACCTGGGGGGCCGCTACGGGACCTGTACGCCGCACGCCGCGGCCCCGCTCGGCCGCTGACCACCGCACCGTTCCGTGACGCGGCCCCTGGGCGCTCCCGCCTCCAGGGGCCACGTCGCTGTCGGCACGTCGCTGTCGGCACATCGATTCGGGAATTTGTCGACTCAGGCGACACCGAGCAGGCGCAGCAAGGCCGTTGCCGCCGCAGCGGTGATCACCACCACCATGAAGGACGCCCCCCGCCAGGCCAGTACCGCGCCCAGCGCCACCCCGATGAGCCGGGCGTAGCCGCCAAAGCCGGGGGTGTTGCTCACGGTCGACTGCACGGCCAGGGCGATGATCAGCGTGGTGGCCACGGCCGGCAGCAGCCGCAGCACGGGGGCGGGGAGAGCCAGCCGGTCACGCAGCAGCACGCCGGAGAGCCGGAGCAGGTAGGTCCCCAGGGCCAGCAGGATGATGACGAGCAGCATGACAGCGACCTCACTTCTCAAGGGGGACTTCCACCGGTTCCGCCGACGGCAGTCGGCCCGAGGCGACGCCCGATCCCATGGTCGACTCCACGCCCGAGGCGCGGCGGGCCCGGTTCCGGAGCAGCCGGGGGGCGAGCACCAACAGCCCGGTCAGGGACAGCAGGACGGGGATTCCGGCGGGCAGGAAAGGGGTGGTCGCCAGGGTCACCAGGGTGCCGGTGAGGGCCAGGTTGCGGGTCTCCCGGTCGCGCAGGGCCGGCAGGGCGAGCGCGAGCAGGCTGGCGGGGTTGGTGGCGTCCAGCCCGAACCGGTTGGGGTCGCCCACGGCGCTGACCAGGATCACCCCGAGCACCGTGCCGCCGTTCCAGGCCACCACCAGGGTCCAGCCCAGCCACCAGAAGGCACGCTGCCTGGTACGGCCGGCGGGCAGGCTCAGCGAGAAGGCCACGGTCTCGTCGCTGAGCATGTGGGCTCCGAGCAACTGCCGCGGGAGGCCCGGCCGGAACATGTCCCCGATCGCCAGACCGAACGGCAGGTGCCGTGCGTTGAGCAACAGGCCGGCGAACACCGCGGCGTACGGATTGCCCGCACCGAGCATCCCCACGGCCATGAACTGCGCCCCGCCGGCGAAGACGCAGACAGACATGAGCACGGCGGCCCAGGACGGTAACCCGGCGGTCACCGCGACGGCACCGAAGGACATGCCGACCAGGACGACCCCGAGGCTCATGGTGACGATGGTCCGGACGATCGAAGCCGTTCGCTGAGGCATTGAGCCAGATACCTTCTTCCTGTGTTCTGCATGCACATGGCTTGACGTCAGCTTAGGCAAACCCGCGTCATTCGACGCAAATTGCTTCACTACATCGGGGTCGGCAGGTCGGCCGGGCGGTCGCCGTCCGAGACGGCGGCCCCGGCCCCGGTGCCCGCGTCGGCCCCGTCGTCGGCCGCCGGTCCGCCGAGCTGTAGTTGGACGGCCGCGCAGGCGACGCCCAGGCCCAGGCAGGCCGCCCAGATCGCGCCGGTGCCGTACCGCTGGATCACCAGGCTGCTGACGACCGGCGCGCCGCCCACCGCGATGCTCCACATCATGGTGAACCAGCCCTGGTAGCGGCCCTGCATGCCGACCGGCGCCATCGCGGCGACCCGCTCCAGGTAGGTGGGCCACACGATGATCTCGCCCAGGGTCCACAGCACGACCGTGGCCCCGTACCCGAGCACGCCGTGCGCCCGGGCGGTCGCCCCCATCCCCAGTCCGACCAGCAGTGACGCCAGCACCAGCGCGTACCTCGGTGGCAGCCGCCCGACGACGCGGGTCACCGGCAGTTGCAGCAGGGCGATGGTGAGGCCGTTCAAGGTCATGGCCACGCCGTAGTCCGCCGGGGACAGACCGGCCCGGGTCATCGCCAGCGGCAGCGCCACGATGGGCTCCTGCAGCGCCAGCCCGAGCAGCAGGAAGGTCCCGAGCAGGATCAGGAACGGCCGGTCGCGCAGGACCAGGCGGGCCGACCGGGCCGGGGCGTCCCGCTCGTGCCGGACGGCGGCGGGGGCCCGGGTCTCCGGCAGCTTCAGATAGAGCACCACCCCGGTCGCGAGGTTGGCGCCGGCGTTGACCAGGAACAGCAGCAGGTACCCGGTGCCCACGGCGACGCCCGCGGTGACCGCGGCGACCGAGAAACCGAGGTTGATGGCCCAGTAGTTCAGCGAGAAGGCCCGCGGCCGATCGGCGGCGGCCACCAGGTCGTGGATGGCCGCCGCCCGGGCCGGCCGGTTGGCGCTCATGCCGACGCCCACCGAGAAGGCGAAGAGCACGATGAGGACCCTGGTCCCGGCGAAGCCGAGTCCCAGCAGCCCGACGACGGAGAACACCTCGGCGCCCAGCAGCACCGGGCGGCGTCCGACGCGGTCGGTCAGCACACCGCCGACGTACGAGGCGATGCCGCTCCCGGTGCCGAAGACGGTCAGGGTGATTCCGGCGAAGGAGACCGGGTAGCCCCGCTCCGACGTCAGATAGAGCGTCAGGAACGGGACCACGAAGCCGCCGGCCGAGGAGACCAGCGTCCCGCTCCAGAGCCACCAGTACTGGCGCGGCAGGCCGCGCAGGGACCTGGGCAGTGCGATCACACGGCACCTTCCTGCTGCTCGTACTCGACGCACAGGGTTCGCGCCAGGTGGTCGTGGAAAGCGACGGCCTCGGCGTCGCTGCCGTGGTGCGACAGCACCAGGGCGGGATACGAGGTGAAGTCCGGATAGGCGAGCAGCACCTCCCCGGGTTCCGCGCCCACGACGACGCAGTCGACCCGGGGGTCGGCGCGCACCGCCTCCAGCCCGCGCAGCCGGACGACCCGGCCTCCGGACCCGACCGGGACCGAGTACGAGGCCGCGTGGGCCGAGGCTCGGGGCGGCCGGGTCCAGCAGACCGGAGGCTGTCCGAGGTGGACCCGCAGCGCCTCCGCGGCCAGGTCGATGCCGGTGCCGACCCGGACGTTGTGGTGCAGCGACCCGCTCCCGCCGATGCGCGCGGCCATCTCCACCAGGACCGGGCGGGTACCGCCGACCAGCCGCAACTCGGTGTGGGTGACCCCGTCGGCCACCCCGAAGGCCCGGTGGGCCGCGATCACCTCCCGCTCGATCGCGGCCAGCACCTCGGCCGGCAGCTGCGCGGGGGTCCGGTAGACCACCTCCTCGAAGTAGGGGCCGACCAGTTCGCCCTTGTAGCTGATGGCGCAGACCCGCGCCTCGCCGCGGTGGACCAGGGTTTCGACGCTGACCTCCGGGCCGTCGAGGTACTCCTCCACCAGGATCCGCGGGCCCTCGGCCGGTTCGGCGCCGTGCCTCAGGTGTTCGGCGCCGAGCCGCCAGGTCCTGGCGACGGCCGCCGCCAACTGCGCCTCGCTGTCGGCGCGGATCACTCCGAGGCTGGAGACCCCGTCGACCGGTTTGACGACCATGGGAAAACTCAGCACCAGGGCGTCCGCCCACGCGTCGGGCCGGCCCAGGGCCACGAAGCCGGGCACCGCCAACCCGGCCTTCCGCAGCCGCTGTCGCATGCCGCGCTTGTCCCGGACCACTTCGGCCGCCGACTCGGTCAGGCCGACGAGCCCCAGCGCGCGGGCCGCGAGCGCGGTGAAGGGGACCGCCATCTCGCTTCCGGTCATGATCCCCTGGAACGGCTCGCGCCGGTGGTGTTCCACCAGCGCGGACAAGGCGGCCTCCGGGTCCGACAGCACCGGCAGCGGCAGCACCTCCACCACGGCCGGCAGCCCGGCGGCGTCCCGCGCGGACGCGCCGTCCCTCGGTACGACGACCAGATCGATTCCGGCCCGCTTCGCGGCGTCGAATATCCAGGGAAAGGAGAGAAAAGGACCGACCAGGACGACTCTGCTTCGTTTGACCACGGAATGCCTCCGGTGAACGGGAGAATCTCGACAACCGATGAAAGCTCTGTGGAAGAATGTGCCACTCCGGTCTGGTCGAACCCTTGCAAGCGGCTTGACGTCCAATTCGCCAGGCTCGCACCGGATTTCGGGCAGGCCGGCGTCAACGCCGCCCGGAGCAGGCGGGCAAGCGGGTGATCGATGATTTCGCAAGTACCGGCGGGCACGCTGGACCTCCGACGAGAAGAGGAACCATGACCGCCATTCCAAGTGACGAACTGGTGGAGAACACCGAGATCGTCCAAGGGATCGACCCCTTGTTCGACGCGCGTACCGAGTCCCCACTGACCCGGAGCAGCCTGCTGCGGCTCGCCGCCGGAACGCTGGGCGCGATCCGGGTGCCGCGGATGCTCTCCGCGCAGCGGTGCGCCGAGTTGACCAAGGGCTTGGACGACACCGAGTTCAGCACCTACGACGAGCGCCGGATCTGGCCGCCCATCGCCAAGTTCGGCCCCGCCGCCTACGACTACTACCTGGACGGACAACTGAGCCCGGACTACTGGCGCGACCAGCGGCAGGCCGAGGACGTCTGGAGCCGACTGGTGGGCCAGGACGACCCGATGGACACCCTGGTGGCGCAGATAGCGGCAGCCTGGCAGGGGCCGGTCACCCGGGCGACGGTCCACGGCCGACCGCTCTTCGCCGGGATGATCCGGGAGCTGAAGGGCGATCTGCGGATGCACTTCGACGAGGTGGTCCGCGAGTTCCCGGACGTGTTCGACCTGACGCCGGTGGCCCAACTCGGGTTCAACTGCTATCTCAACCTGCCCGATTCCGGCGGTGAGTTGAACGTGTTCCGGCGTCGCTGGCGTCCGCAGGACGACCAGTCCCGGGTCGGGTTCGGCTGGTCGCAGAGCGTGGCCGACGGCGAACCGAAGCTCAGCCTGGCCCCGGTACTGGGCGAGGGCATCTTCTTCGACACCCGCAACTACCACTTCATCACCCCCAGCACCGAGGGGCGACGGCTGACACTTGCGTTCTTCGTCGGCGTCACCGCCGAGAACCGCCTGGTGATCTGGGCCTGAGCCCGCCCGCGGCCGCGGTCTGACACCGCGTCCGACGCAGCGTCGGACACCGCGTCTGACACCGCGTCTGACGTAGCGTCGGACACGGCCGTGCGGCCGGCCCGGTGCCATACACTGGCCGAACTCTGCAAGGCATGCCACGGCGCCACCCGCCGCAGCCCAGAAAGGTGTCATCCGATGCAGCCAGCAGTCCCGCGCGGATTCCGCGGCGTCAGCGCGAACCTGGGGCTCAAGGAGACCGGGGACGACTTCGCCGCCGTGATCTCGGAGGTCCCGACCCGGTCCGCCTCGGTCTTCACCCAGTCGCGGTTCGCCGGTCCCAGCGTGCTGCTCAGCCGGACGGCCGCGGGGCGGGAGCAGAGCCGCGGCATGGTGACCGTCTCGCGCAACGCCAACGTCGCGACCGGCGGGACCGGGCTCGCCAACGCCACGGAGCTGCGCGGCCGGGTGGCCGCCATCGCCGGCATCGATCCGGAGGAGCTGCTGGTCGCGTCCACCGGGGTGATCGGCGTGCAGTATCCGATGGAGGACATCCGGGCCGGGTTGGAGAAGCTGGAGTGGCCCTTCCCGGAGGCCGACTTCGGCGCCGTGGCCACGGCCATCATGACCACCGACACCCGCTCCAAGACCGTGTCACTGGCCTGCGGAAACGCCACCATCACCGGGATCGCCAAGGGCGTCGGGATGCTGGAGCCGAACATGGCGACCCTGCTGACCTTCTTCTTCACCGACGCCGAGGTGCCGACCGACGAGTTGGGCTCCATCTTCCGCCGGGTGGTCGCGACCACCTTCAACGCGCTGAGCATCGACACCGACACGTCCACCAGCGACACCGCGGCGGTCTTCGCCAACGGCCTGGCGGGCCCGGTGGACCTGGCCGAGTTCGAGCGCACGCTGCACCAGGCGGCGCTGACCCTGGTCCGCGACATCGCCTCGGACGGCGAGGGCGCCAGCAAGCTGATCGAGGTGCACGTGTCCGGGGCCAGGGACACCGCCCAGGCGAAGCGGGCGGCGAAGGTCGTGGTCAACTCCCCGCTGGTGAAGACCGCGGTGCACGGCGCGGACCCCAATTGGGGCCGGATCGTGATGGCCCTGGGCAAACTGGAGTCCGACCACGACATCGAACCCGAACGGGTACGGGTCCAGTTCGGCGACCTGGTGCTCTATCCGGCGGAGCCGAGCCAGGCGCTGCTGGACCAGGCACGGGGCCACCTGAGCGGCGACTCGGTGCTGATCGACATCGACCTGGGCATCGCCGACGGCGAGTTCACCGCCTACGGCTGCGACCTCACCGAGGGGTACGTCAGGCTCAACGCCGACTACACCTCCTGAGCTTCCGGTCCCGAGCTTCTGGTCCCGAGCTGAATGCCAGGCGAAGGGGGATGTCCGTGGAACTCGTCGAGGCGGTCCGCACCCGTCGCAGCGCCAAGCGGCTGACCGACCCGGCACCCGACGACAGCACCAGGGCGCGGTTGGTCGAGAGCGCGTCCACCGCTCCCGACCACGGACGGCTGCGGCCCTGGCGGTTGGTGCTGGTGCGCGGCGCGGAACGGCAGGCGCTCGGGCAGGCGTTCGCGCACGCGGCCGCCGACCCGGCCCTGGCGGACCACACCCGCTCCAAGCCGTCGCGTGCCCCGTTGCTGGATGCCCCCTTCGCCGACGACGGCCCGCGCGACGGCTGGGGCCTGGCCCACCCGTTGACAGCCGTGCCGCCGGGTCCCTAGCGTGGGCAACCGAATATTACTGATCGGTAAGGGCGGCCATGGTCCAGGAGCGCGGGTACGACCTGGTGCTGTTCGGTGCCACCGGCTTCACCGGCGGGTTGACCGCCGCCTACCTCGCCTCGGCGGTTCCGGACGGCTGTCGATGGGCTCTCGCCGGTCGAGACCTGGGGAAACTCAGGGCAGTCCGGGCCCGGTTGGCCGCCGATCGTCCCGCCCTGGCGGAGCTGCCGCTGCTGGTGGCCGACTCGGCCGATCCCGTCGCGCTGCGCGAGGTGGCCGCGGCCGCCCGGGTGGTGATCTCCACGGTCGGCCCCTACCTTCGGTACGGGGAGCCGTTGGTGGCCGCGTGCGCGGAGGAGGGCACCGACTACGTCGACCTGACCGGTGAGCCGGAGTTCGTGGACCGGATGTATCTGCGCTGGCACCGGACCGCCCTGGCCAGTGGCGCGCGCATCGTGCACGCCTGCGGGTTCGACTCGGTGCCGCACGACCTCGGTGTGCTGTTCACGGTCAACGCTCTGCCACCGGGGAGCGACCGGCTTCCGATCAGCGTGCAGGGCTTCGTACGTGCCAGCGGGACGGTGTCCGGCGGCACGCTGGACTCCGCCCTGACCGCGTTCTCCCGGCTGCTGCCGATGGCGTGCACGGCCCGCGAGCGCCGGGCCGCCGAGCCGCCCCTGGCCGGACGCCGGGTTCGGGCGGTGACCGGCCGGCCTCGGCGGTCGCGCACGGCGGGGGCCTGGGTGCTGCCGCTGCCCATCATCGACGGGCAGATCGTGGCCCGGTCCGCGGCGGCGCTGCCCGGCTACGGCCCGGATTTCCGCTATGCGCACCACGCCGCTGTCAAGCGGCTGCCGATCGCCGTGGCCGCGGTGCTCGGCGCCGTGGTGCTGGTGGGCCTCGCCCAGGTCCCGCCCCTGCGCCGCGCGGCCTCCGCACTGCGCAGGCCAGGGCGGGGACCGACCGAGCGGCAACGAGCGGACGGCTGGTTCACCGTCAGGTTCGTCGGTGAGTGCGCAGGGCGGCGCGTGGTCGCCGAGGTCTCCGGCGCGGACCCCGGCTACACGGAGAGCGCCATGATGCTCGCCGAGTCCGCGCTGTCGCTGGCCTTCGACACCTTGCCGCCGACAGCGGGACAGGTGACCACCGCGGCGGCGCTGGGCACGGCCCTGATCGACCGGCTCAGCGCCGCAGGGCTGCGTTTCACCGTGCTGGACCCGCCGCCGAGCGGTCCGCCGGGGCGGTTCACCGCCCGGGACTGAGCGAACGCCGGGAGGTGCCGAACCGGAGGTGGTGGTTGGATTCATCCAGCCGTACCGCAGCCGTACCCCGCAAGCGACAGGAGCAGGACCCATGGACGCTGACGTCATCGTCGTCGGAGCAGGACTCGCCGGGCTGGTGGCAGCCCACGAACTCACCTCCAGGGGACGAAGGGTGGCGCTGGTCGACCAGGAGAACGCGGCGAATCTCGGCGGTCAGGCGTACTGGTCCTTCGGTGGCCTGTTCCTCGTCGACTCGCCCGAGCAGCGCCGCCTGGGCGTCAAGGACTCCTTCGAGTTGGCGTGGAGCGACTGGCAGGGCAGCGCCGGGTTCGACCGGGTCGGCGACGAGGACTCCTGGGCGGTCCGCTGGGCCCGCGCCTATGTGGAGTTCGCGGCCGGAGAGAAGCGGTCCTGGCTGGCCGGCCACGGCATGACCTGGCTGCCCACGGTCGGCTGGGCCGAGCGCGGCGACCTGCGCGCGGACGGGCACGGCAACTCCGTGCCGCGCTTCCACGTCACCTGGGGCACCGGCACCGGCGTGGTCGAGCCCTTCGTCCGGCTGGCCCTCCAGGCCGCCGCCGACGGCCTGCTGACCTTCCACCACCGGCACCGGGTCGACGAGCTCGTCGTCAGCGACGGCGCGGTGCAGGGGGTGTCCGGTCAGGTCCTCGCCGAGGACCGCTCGGCCCGCGGGGTCAGCTCCAACCGGGACGAGGTCGGCGAGTTCCAGCTCACCGCCCAGGCGGTCGTGCTCACCACCGGCGGAATCGGCGGCAACCACGAGATCGTGCGCCGCTACTGGCCCGAGCGGCTCGGCACCGCGCCGGCCCGGATGGTCACCGGGGTGCCGGCCTACGTCGACGGCCGGATGCTGGACATCAGTGCCGCCGCCGGGGTGCGGCTGGTGAACCGGGACCGCATGTGGCACTACACCGAGGGCGTCCGCAACTGGGACCCGATCTGGCCCGGACACGGCATCCGGATCCTGCCGGGCCCCTCCTCGATGTGGTTCGACGCGCTGGGGCGGCGGCTGCCCGACCCCTGCCTGCCCGGCTACGACACCCTCGGCACGCTCAAGCACCTGCGTACCACCGAGGACATCGCCGGGCACGACCACTCCTGGTTCATCCTCACCCAGAAGATCATCGAGAAGGAGTTCGCGCTCTCCGGCTCCGAGCAGAACCCCGACATCACCAGCAAGGACCGCCGAGCCTTTGTCCGCGAGCGGCTGTTCGGCAAGGGCGCGCCCGGACCGGTGGAGGCGTTCAAGCAGCGCGGCGCGGACTTCGTCGTCGCCGACAACCTCGACCAGCTGGTCCAGAAGATGAACCAGCTCACCGACGAACCGCTGCTCGACGTCGCCACCCTGCGCCGCCAGATCGAGGCGCGGGACCTGCAGGTCGCCAACCCGTACAGCAAGGACTCCCAGATCCAGGGCATCCGCAACTCCCGCCGCTACATCGGCGACCGGCTCGGACGCACCGCCACGCCGCACCGCATCCTCGACCCCGCCGCCGGCCCGCTGATCGGGGTGAAACTGCATATCGTCACGCGCAAGACGCTCGGCGGGATCCAGACCGACCTGGACTCGCGCGCGCTGGGCCCGGACGGCCGACCCATCGACGGTCTGTACGCGGCGGGGGAGGTCGCCGGATTCGGCGGCGGCGGCGTTCACGGCTACAACGCCCTCGAAGGCACCTTCCTCGGCGGCTGCCTCTTCTCCGGCCGCATCGCGGGCCGCGCCGCCGCCCAGCAGACGGTCGGCTGACCCGGCCGGGGACCCGGTCGCCGGCCCGGGCCGGTACCGGACAAGCAGGTACCGGACAAGCAGGTACCGGACAAGCAGGTATCGGATAATCCGTCGCCCCGGACGACGCCACCAGGCAGGATGACCCCGTGAAGGATCCACCCCCCGGCCTGCCCCCGGCAGACTCGCGCTCGTGGCACAGCCGCCGCTGGTGGGACCAACTCGGATACCTGCGGGTGCGGTCCCTGGCCAACCCGAACTGGTCCAGGGACATGCCGTGGCTGATCACCCGGCTCCGACGCGAGCGCTCCGCCGCCCTTCCAGAAGATCACGGTCCGTACGACAGGGCGATCGCCGCGGCCCAGAGCTACGCGCGGACGCACCGGGGTCCGGGGGATTCGAGGAATCCGGAGGAGGCGGACCGCGCGTGGGACCGCGTACTCGAACCCATCGACACGCTGCTCGAACGCCGCCAGGCCAGGCACCTGGACCGGGCTCGCCGTGCCCGCGAACGGCAACACGACGCCGACAACTGACACCGGCAACTGACGCCGACCGGAAGGCCGCCGCATGACCGACACCATCTCCACCGACCGGCTGGACCTGCTGCCGCTGGCGGTCGGGCACGCCGCCGAGATGGCCGGCGTGCTGTCCGATACGGAGCTGCACACCTTCATCGGCGGCGCCCCGGCCGGCCCCGACGCCCTGCGCTCCCGCTATCAGCGGCTGGTCGCCGGTTCGCCCGACCCCGCCGTGTCCTGGCTCAACTGGGTGATCCGGCTGCGGGAGGACGCCTGCCTGGTGGGCACGGTCCAGGCGACGATCACCCAGAGTCCCGGCGGGAGCACCGCCGAGATCGCCTGGGTGGTGGGCACCGGCTGGCAGAAACGCGGAATCGCCGGCGAAGCAGCCCGAGCCCTCGTCGGCTGGCTGGGGGAGCAGCGGGTGGGGACCGTCATCGCCCACATCCACCCGGACCACCACGCGTCCGTCGCCGTCGCCGTGGCCGCCGGCCTCACCCCCACCGGCCGGCAACACGACGGGGAGACCAGATGGGAGGCGACCAGCCCGGCACGGGGACTGGCCGACTTCCGTCCGGCCCCCAACCAGGGCGGAGATCCGGCGCTCTACGAGATCGAGAACCGCGCACTCGACCCCCGCGGCCTGGTCCTGGACGCCATGCGCGCGGCTGCTCCCTGGGCGGGGCGCAGCCTGCTGGACCTCGGCTGCGGCAGCGGGTTCTGGCTCCCGGGCTACGCCGAGGAGGCAGCTCGGGCCATCGGGGTCGAGCCCGATCCGACGTTGCTGCCGCTGGCCCGGCGGCGGGACGCCCGCGTCCGGGTGCTGGCCGGATCGGCGGAGCACATTCCGCTGCCGGACGCCTCGGTCGACGTGGCGCACGCGCGGTTCGCCTACTTCTTCCCACCGGCCGGTGCGGCCGGACTGGCCGAAGTCCTGCGTGTGCTCAGGCCCGGCGGCGCGCTGGTGGTGGTGGACAACGATCTGCGCGCGGGCCAGTTCGCCGAGCTGCTGGCACGGTTGCCGCATGCCGAAGCCCAGGCCCAGGGGCGGCACACCGACGCCTGGTGGGCCGAGCGCGGAGCCGAACGCACCGAGGTGCTGAGCGAATGGCGGTTCGACTCCCGCGCGGACTTCGAGGCGGTGCTGCGGCTGGAGTTCCCGGCGGAGGTCGCTGATCCGTGGCTGACCGCCAACCCCGAGGCCCTGGGACTCAGCTACGGCTACGTCCTCTTCACCGTCCGCCGCTGAACCCGCGCCGTCAGTGACCGCCGGGGGCCTCGGGCCGGTTCGCGTTGACCTGGTCCGCGTTGACGAGGCGGGTGAGCAGTCGGGTGAGCTGTTCGAGGTCCTCGGCCGGAAGCGCGCCGAAGGCCGGCGGCGGGCGCAGCAGGATGGCGTCGGCGGTGGCTATGGCCTCCTGTCCGGCGGTGGTGAGCGTGACGAGTTTCCGGCGGCGGTCCTCGGGGTGGGGTAGGCGTTCCACGAGGCCGTGGGCTTCGAGTTTGTCCACGATGAGGGTGGTGTAGGGAGCGTCGGCGGCTATGGCTTCGGCGAGTTGGCTGAGGGTCATCGGCCCGTGCCGAAGTTGGAAGAGGGCCTTGCCGCGTCCCGCGCCGAGGCGGAATCCGAGTGCGTCCGCGAGATCGCCGCGGCGGCTGTGGGCGTCCACGAACCCGTGCATGAGCGCCCAGGCGTCCTGCGTGGGGTCGGCTGGGGGGCTCACCAGGCGACGGTCCGGCCGAGGTAGTCGACGTAGTGGAGTCCGGGCCTGCCCTGGAGTGAGTCGAGTGTCTTCACGACGTTCGGGATGCTCTCCTCGACGGTCAGTCGGGCCTCGGGCCCGCCGAGCTCGGTGCGCACCCAGCCGGGGGCCATCAGGACCAGGCTCCGGTGACCGCTGCCCTGCCGTGCCGCGTAGCTGCGCATGAAGGTGTTCAGGGCTGCCTTGCTGCCGCGGTACACCTCGTGTCCGCCGCGCTCGTTGTTTGCCACACTGCCCTGGCCCGAGGACATCACCCCGATCGTGCCGGTCGGCGTGACGAGGTCCTGCAGCGTCTCGATGACGCGAAGCGGGCTGAGTGAGTTGGTGACCATGACCCGGACGAACTCTTCGGTCGACGTCTCGGCCACCGTGCCCTCGGGCTGGTTGGTGACACCGGCGTTGACGAAGAGGAGGTCGAAGGTACGCGGCGCCAGGCGTTGCCGGAGCGCCGCGATCTGCGCGGGCTCGGTGATGTCGACGGTCTCGATCTCGATGCCCGCGCCGTGCGCGTCGGCGAGGGCGTGCAGAGGCGTCCGCTCCGGGCCGCGCACGGTGGCGACGACGTGCCATCCGCACCGCAGCCACTCCTGCGCCAACGCGAGTCCGAGGCCACGGGATGCGCCGATGAGCAGGACTCGCTTGCCCGATGCCGGCGATGGCTCGGGGAGCGACTCAGCATTAGTTGTAGACATGATAATTATTGTGTGGTGTATAACTAGTTGCGTCAAGCGCTACCCGGGATCGACCGGGCACGACGCGGACGCGGTGCGCGGACGCCCCCGACTCCCCGGTTCCCCGGCTCCCCGGCTCGGCCGAGCCGGGGAGCCGGCACGCCGGTCAGCGGGCGGTCAGGTCCACTGCTCGGACGGGGCGACACCGGGGACGGGCTTGCCGATGAGGGCGAGCGGGATGAAGAAGCCCACCTGACCGATGGCGATGGTCAGGGTGGCGAGGGCCTTCGGGTCGTAGTGGCGGCTGGCCTCGGCGTACAGGGCGTCCGAGACGCGCTCGCCGTGCGGGTTCGCGGTGAGGACGGCGTCGACGAGGGCCAGGGCGATCCGTTCCGCCTGGGTGTAGCAGGAGGCGGTGCGCCAGGTCGCGACGGAGTCGATCCGCTCGTCGGTCTCGTCGGCCTTGCGCAGCAGACCGGCGTGCATCGCCGTCAGGTACGTCGAGCCCACGATCTGGCCCGCGCGCAACTGGACCAGGCCGATGGTGGAGCGGGCGACGGAGTGGTTGCCGGTCGCGCGGTACAGCCAGCCGCCCAGCTCCTTCAGCTCTGGGACCAGCTCGGACGGGTCCGACATCCGCGACACCGGGCGCGGCGGTTCGCCGGTGAGGGAGGACTGCGGGTCGGTAGCGGTGGGCGCAACAGCGTTCATAGCGGGATTCCCCTTCAGGGTGCGTCAGGTTCACGTGCCTACGCCGCATTGACCCCTGCCGAGCCGACTGTGTGACAGGTTTCCGCGAAGAGATTTCGCCGATCACCGGAAACCGGGGGGTCACCGGTCCTTGAACTCCTCGATCGCCCCCCGGACCGCCTGCTGCATGGCCTCACTGCCGGCATGCCCGGAGTCCTCGATGATGTGGAGCCGCGCGTCCGGCCACACCTTCGCCAGCTCCCACGGCGTCTGCACCGGGCAGCCCATGTCGTGTCGGCCGTGCACCAGCACCGCCGGGATCCCGGCCAGCCTGTGGGCGTTGCGCAGCAGTTGGTCCTCCTCCAGCCATGCGCCGTTGCTGAAGAAGTGGGCGCAGATCCGTACGAACGCGATCTGCGCGTCGATCTCGCGGTCGCTGTACATGCCGGGCGCGCCGTTGGGCTCGTCCGAGATGACCGCGTCCTCCCAGGCGAGCCAGTCGGCGGCGGCCCGCTCCCGGACCGCCCGGTCGGGGTTCTCCATCAGCCGCGCGTAGGCCGCCAGCAGGTCGCCGTCCCGGTCGTGCTCGGGGACGCCGTCGCGGAACCGGTCCCACGCCTCGGGGTAGAACCGCCCGGCGCCCCGGTAGAGCCAGTCGGTCTCGGAGCGGCGCGTTGTCGTCACCGCCGGGATCACCATCTCGCTGACCCGCCCGGGGTGCTGCTGCGCATAGGCCAGGACGAGCGTCGCGCCCCAGGAGCCACCGTTCAGCAGCCACTTCTCGATGCCGAGGTGCTCGCGCAGCCGCTCCATGTCATCGATCAGGTGCTGCGTGGTGTTGAGCCCCATGTCCGCCGCCGGGTCGCTGGCGTGCGGGGTACTGCGACCGCAGTTGCGCTGGTCGAAGCGGATGACGCGGTAGCGCTCGGGGTCCCAGGCCCTCGTCGGCCGCTGCGGCGCGCCCGATCCCGGGCCGCCGTGGACGTTCAGGGCCGGCTTGCCGTCCGGGTTGCCGAGCTGTTCGTAGTAGACGCGGTTGCCGTCTCCGGTGTCGAGAAATCCACGGTCATAGGGGCTTGTCGGAGGATAGAGATCAACCATAACCGTCGATGCTAGGGGAGGAATCGACACCCGGTCCCGAGATCGGCTAGCCCCGGGCGTGCACGGTGCTGCTGTGGTGGCTCCACAGCTCGTTGCACAGGATGCACTGGGCAGTGTCCGTCGGGTTGCGCCTGTCCCCCTTGCGGACCGGCTTGCCGCAGACGCAGACCGCGTCGTGCGGAGCCTCGCGGCTGCCCTCGAAGGCGGGATAGCAGGCCACACAGATGATGTGGCGCAGGTGGTCGCCCTCGTCGGCCTTGACCGCCTCCTCCTGACTCTCCCGGTCAAGCAACGGACGTTCGGTCGAGCTGTCAGTCATGCCCTGTCCTCTCCGGGCCGTGGTCCGTGGCCCCGTCCTCTGCTGTCACCTACCCCGCTCGGGCCCGCGTAGCGGCCCGGTGCTGACGTGGATCATCGGTGGGCGCGGAGGGATGCCAGAGGCTGCCGATAGCCTCCTGACAGTTGGCCCGAACGGACTGGGAGGACCAGGATGCCCATCGAACCGAGAGTCGTCGAGCGTGCCGAGCAGCCCTACGTGGCCATCGGAGGGGTGATCACCATGCAGACGTTTGACCTCATCGCGGACCGTCTCCCCGAGGTGTTCCGCTGGTTGGACGCGCGCGGGATTGAACCAGCGGGAGCGCCCTTCTTCAGGTTCAATGTCATCGACATGGAACGGGAGCTGGAGGTTGAGGCAGGCGTGCCGGTCACGGTCAGGGCAGCGGCGGACGGTGACGTCCTCGCGGGTGGCCTGCCTGCGGGAAGATATGTGACGGCCACTCATATAGGCCACCCCGATGGGCTCGTGTCCGTCACAGCCGAGGTCCTGGACTGGGCAGCGAAGCGGGGGCTGGAGTGGGACGCCTCAGAACCGGCCTCCGGCACGCGGTGGGGTTGCCGCCTTCTGGTGAACAAGACCGACCCAAGGCAGGAGCCCGACCTGAACAGGTGGGAGACGGAACTCCTGTTCCGGCTGGCCGACTGACCCACCCACTACTGACAGCACTCAACTCCGCCGCCAACCCGAGGCGTTCGTTAGTGGCAGCCGCAGCTGGCGGAGCGGACGCGGTTGAGTTTGCGGCCGGTGGTGGTGGGTGGGGTGATGGCGCAGGTGTCGCCGCTGTCGCCGGTTTCGTTGGTCTCGGCTGGGTCGCGGGTGGTGGTGCCGGGGGCCAGGGTGTGGCCGTCGGTGGTTTCTATGCGGCTGCTGTCCAGGGGGAGGTGGAGTTGCAGGGTTCCGTCGAGCCCGCCGAGGGTGAGGTGGGCGGTGGGGCCTTTGGTGGTGGCGCGGGCGTGGTGGGTTGTGGTGTTGGCGCGTAGTGCGGGGACGGCGGGGTTGAGGCCGAACCCGATCGCGGTGATCCGGCGGTGGTGCGGGTTTTGGTCGAAGAGGGTTTGCAGGGTGTGGGAGGCGTTGTCGGAGCCGCCGTCGACGGCTTTGATGTCGGTGACGGTGCCGTTTTCGATGGTCAGGACCAGGGGGTAGCGGGTGAGCGGGAGCAGTCCCTCGTAGGCTCGTTGTCGCTCGGCGGCCGTGGCTGTGCTGTTGTTGCTGTGGTGGACGGTGGGTCGGCCTTTGACGGCGATTTGGCCGTTGAGGGGCAGTGTGTCGTGGGTGCTGAGGGTGATCCAGCCGTTGGGTGCGTGGTGCAGGGTGCCGGGTTGGAAGGGGCCGAGGTCCGCGGTGATGCGGGTGGCGCCCGGTCCGGGGGTCAGGGCGGCGGCCACGCCGGTCAGTTGGTCGGTGACGCTCAAGGCTTGTCCGGTCTCCAGTGCACTGCGCAGGCGCCGCGCGCTGTCGTGTTGGGGGTCGCTGTCCTGGAGGGCTTGCAGGAGTTCGGCGGCGGTGGTGGTGTTGTTGTCGGGTAGGTGGAGGACGGCGATGGTGCGGTCGGAGATCAGTTCGGTTGGTGCGGTGGTGAGTTCGGTGCGGGTGGTCAGGATCAGGACGTCGGTGTTGTCGGGGAGCCGGCTGGTGAGCAGGTCGGCCAGGGTGGTTCCGGCGGGTGCGTTGATCCGGGTGGTGCGGCTGTATGTGTTGTCGGGCTCGGCGAGTTGGACGGTTGTGGTGAGGGTGTCGTCGGTGACGAGGCAGAATTGGTGGTGGCGCGCGGTGTATTGGCGGTAGGTGCCGGGCGCGACGGTGGCCACGTTCATTCTTCTCCTCGCCGGTTGGTACTGGGTATGGCGTGCTGTATATTGGTGGGGAATTGGGTGCGAGGTGGGTCGGACCGGGGTGCGGTCCGGCCCACCTCGACTGGTGGTGCTTAGCCCAGCAGGGTGCCGAGGTAGTTCGCGTTCTTGCGAACCTTGAGGGTCTTCTTCTCCATGACAATCACCTCCGGTTCTTCACTGGTGGTGGTGTGTGGTCATGCCGGTGCTGGGTTTCAGCCCAGCAGGGTGCCGAGGTAGTTCGCGTTCTTGCGAACCTTGAGGGTCTTCTTCTCCATGACAGTCACCTCCGTTTCCGGGAATGTCTTTCGGCGCCCGGGTTCCACGCAGGGGCGTCCGCGTCAGAGCGCGGCGGCCTTGCGGACCGAGGGGGCCCCGCCTTTGTTCCCCAGCACGACGGTTCCGTTGTCGGTGTAGACCGTGGTGTCGGGGGAGATGATGTCGAGGTGGTACTGGGTGAAGGGGGTCAGGCCCAGTCCCCAGTGCAGGCAGCCGTCGGTGCCGCCGTAGACCTCGTTCATGGCGTGGTTGCCGGGCAGGATGTCCAGGCTGGTGTTCAGCGCGTGGCCGATCTCCCAGATCAGGGTGTAGCGGGAGTCGGTGGTGAACATGGCCTCCAGGACGTCGATGACGGGTTTGGCGTCGGGGTCGAACGGGCGCAGGTTCACGATCCGGCCCTTGTCCAGGGAGGCGATGACGGCGTGTTCTTCCAGGGCGGCGAGTTTGGCTTGGAGGCGTTGCTGGTCGCGCCGGCTGAAGGAGGGGGTGCCGTTGTGCAGGATGGGGTAGCCGCGGAAGGCGACGTCGCCTTCCAGGGGCAGGTGCAGGTCTTCGTGGAACTCGACGATTTGGGTGGGTAGGACGCTGATTTCGCCGGCGGGGACGATCTGTTGTTCGCCCCATTCGAGGGAGCCGGCCTGTTGGTTCCAGACCAGGCCGTCGGCGAAGTGGTCCAGTACGGCGCGGGTGCCGTGGCGTTCGTCGAGGTAGACGAGGTGGTCGGTGGATTCCGCGAGGTCGAAGAAGCGTTCGCTGAAGGCGTCTTGCTCGGTGGCGGAGGTTCGTTCGATGACGTCGAGGAAGTGGCGGATGACCGGCAGGGTGGTGGGGGTGGAGTTGCTGGCCATGCCGAGGAGTTTGCGGCGGGGGCCGAGTTGTTCGGGTGAGGGGGACTCGAAGAACCGGTTGGGGGAGACGACCAGGGTGTGGGATTCCTCGGGGATGGTCCCGTCGGCGAGCAGCGCTTCGAAGTCTTCGCCGTCCGAGATCAGGATCGTCCGGTATTCCTTGTAGGGAGCGTCACGAACCAGGGAGAGGTGGTCGGCGATCTCGGGGTTGGTCACGAGGCAGAATATTGAATCTTCGGCCTGGCCGAACTGGGTGAACCTGGCGGGGTTTACCAAGATCTCAGTAACCACTGTCAGCTCCTATCGCTGTCGCTCCCCCAGATGCTGGCCAACGCGTGAGGTCTACGTCAACCTCGTCAGGGTCGAAATATCAGGCCGGGGGAGTTAGGCCGGAATCACGCGTAGCGGACTGGGTTTTTCGGGGAACCGGAACCGGGCGGTGTGCCCGTGACCACGCCTCCCACCGCCACCACACACCCGGAACCAGAACCTCCGCGCCCCGCACGTCCCCGGCCGCGACACAATCACGCCATAGTACGAAACCGTGTATCACCCACCCCCGACCCGCACTCCGGTGCACCCCCGAATACAAACCCCGGAAAGGGAGTTCGGGCGCACGGTTCGGGGTTGGCGTGAAAAGGGCGTGGTGCGGGTGTCGGGAAATGTCACGCCAGTGACAGGTGTGACGGTGGTTCGCTTGACCGGTACGGGAATTCATCCCACCGGCACCTGAACCAGGCATATGCCGCAGCGTTCCACAACCACGCCAAACCACACCCCACCAGCGGGGCCGGCGGCGGGTTCGGGCCAGATGGGCGCACCCGCCCGGGGCTTGTTGCATACAGGGCAACTCATCCTGTTTCATAGCTCGGAACAGGATGAGGCCCAGAACCCCCGCGGTATCTGCGGCGATAC
>Ga0302314_10005237_pt1 | contig 23697 bp, 22 predicted proteins | sample III_Palsa_N2_3_FD_200533 | JGI IMG/M metagenome (GOLD analysis project Ga0302314, IMG submission 200533) | Peat permafrost microbial communities from Stordalen Mire near Abisko, Sweden - III_Palsa_N2_3 | ecosystem: Environmental > Terrestrial > Soil > Palsa > Peat permafrost | place: Sweden... | reverse complement strand
TGCCCTGCGGCAGCAGGAAATTGCGGCCGTAGCCGGACTTGACCTTGACGGTGTCGCCGAGGTCGCCGAGGTTCTTCACCTTCTGGAGCAGAATCAGTTCCATCGTGCTTCTCCTGGCTTACTCGTGACGGTCGGTGTACGGCAGCAGCGACAGGTAGCGGGCGCGCTTGATGGCGACGGCCAGCTGGCGCTGGTAGCGGGTACGGGTGCCGGTGATGCGGCTCGGCACGATCTTGCCGTTCTCGGCGACGTACTGCTTCAGGGTGGCGAGATCCTTGTAGTCGATCTCGGTGACGCCTTCAGCGGTGAACTTGCAGGACTTCTTCTTGCGGAAAAAACGGGCCATGGCTTAGACCTCCTCGGTGGCGGCAGGCGCGTCGGCGTCGGCGCTCTCGCCGGCATCGCCATCGCTGGACTCGGACGAGCGGGACTTGTACTCCGGCTTCTTGTCCTCTTCCGGCACCTTGAACAGGGGCGACTGTTCGGTCTCGCCGGCTTCCTTGCGGATCACCAGCTTGCGGATCACGGCGTCGTTGAAGCGGAAGGCGCTTTCCAGCTCCTTCAGCACGGCGTCGGAGCACTCGACGTTGAGCAGCACGTAGTGGGCCTTGTGCAGCTTGGCCACCGGGTACGCCAGCTGGCGACGGCCCCAGTCTTCCATACGGTGGACCTTGCCGCCGTCGGATTCGACCATAGCCTTGTAACGCTCGATCATGGCCGGGACCTGTTCGCTCTGGTCCGGATGCACCATGACCACAATTTCGTAGTGACGCATGTAGTCTCCTTGTGGATGATGGAGCCCGGTCAAGAAAACCGGACCCCGGTCAGTCCCCCGTGACGTAACCGGTGGGACAAGTTTTCCCGGCATGGGCCGGAAAAATGGCTTCCAGGGCGGTAAGACCCTGAAAGGGGGCGGATTTTACGCGAAGCCCGCGGGATGCGCAAATGGCTGATTTACATGGCGTTGAACGCGCCCAGCCACGAATCCGCAGGAGCGTCGTCAGAGGTGACCGGCCAAGTACATGCGCTGATGCAGAATGCGCACGACGCCGATGCTGGAGACGTCTGCGCGATAGACGATAAGGTGGGAACCAACCAGGTAAGCAAAGTGCGTCGGCGGCAAGTCGTCGCGATGGTGACCGCGCTGCGGGTTTTCACCGATCTCCTGCAGCGCGTCGTTGATTTTGTCGCGATAGGCCAGAAGCCGGTCCATTCCCCAGGTTTCGCCGGTGTGGCGAAGTATGTCGACGAAATCCTGCCGCGCTTTCGGAGAAAGCGTCAGCGGCAATGATTTATGGGAGGACATCCGGGTCCATCGACTGGCCGCCGTGCATTCCGTTGACGGCCTCCTGGGTAATGGCGTTCAACGCCTCCCGGGTATAAGCGGTTCCCTCACCCCGATCGAGTTGATCGTCGCCCTTCTTGATCGCCGCTCGCCAAGCCGCCAGACGGGTTTCCTCGGTCTGCATACGGCGAATGGCGTCGCGGATCACTTCTGTGGCATTGCCATAGAAGCCACCGGCGACCTTCTCCTTGATAAATCCTTCCATCTCGGCTGAAAGATTGACGTGCATGGTCATGGATGCAGCCCTCATTTATGCATATACATAAAATATCCATATTATGGATATCCGTCAATTTCTTGTGATAACCAGGTAACCCGCGGATTCGACGCGGCCCTCACTGCGACAAGGCGCAGCAGTTGGGATTGGACAGGATCTGCTGGGTCCGCGCCTCGGCCTGCGCCAGGTCGGCCGGGCGCATGTGGCTGCGCAGGTCGGCCAGCATGGCGTCGAAGCGCTGCTGCTCGCCGGCGGCGGCGTAGACCTGGTCGAGGGCATTGAAGCTGGCATAAGCCTCGACGTTGTCCTGCGGCAGCACATCGCCTTCGGCGTACCAGGAACCGAAGGTCCATAGGGCGGCGGCGCTGCCGGCATCGCGGGCCCGGCCCAGGTAGTCCACCGCCTGCTGGTCCAGCGCCTCCTGTTTGGCCCGCTGCTCCGGGCTGCACTCGGAGATGTACTGGCAATAGTCTCCCGGCGGCAGGTGCAGCGGCAGGTCGAGCTGCGCCTCCATCAGCCCGGCGTCCGCCGCCTGCTTCAGCCAGTCGCGGTATTGGCCGCGCTGTTCCGCGGGTACGCCGTCGCATTCCTGGTAGCGGCGCCGCAGCGTCCGCTCCTCGCCGGCCGGGTCGTCCACATCCCAGCCGCCGCGGCGATGGGTCTCGTAGGTGGTCTCGATGGTCTGGTCCAGTCCCGCCTGGTCGGCGGGCACGTCGCGGCATTCGTAGAGCAGCAGGCTCAGCCGGTATTGCGCGGCATGGTCGCCCGCCCGCGCCGCCGGCTCCAGCAGGGCGTAGGCCGGCCCGTAAGGCGGAGCCGGAACATATAGGTGGGGCCGCCGCACCAGACGGATGGTCACGCCGGAACGCGATACCACTTGCTGCACGATGGGCTGCGGCGGCGCCGCCGCAATGGCCGGAGCCGCCGCGGGCGCAGCCTGGCCCGGCATGGAGGCCTGCGGATGCGGCCCGCCGCCGTGATCGGCAGCGAACCACCAGGCCGCAAGCAGCAGGGCGACGATGGCGGCCACCAGCAGGGCCAGCCATCGCCGCAAACTCAGCTTCGCTGGCGGAACGCTTCGTACAGGCATACCGCCGCCGCCACCGAGACGTTGAGGCTCTCGATGCGTCCCACCATCGGAATGCGCGCCAGGCGATCGCAGGTTTCGCCGGTGAGGCGGCGCAGGCCTTCCGCCTCGCCGCCCATCACCAGCACCAGCGGCCCGGTCAGGTCGATGTCGTACAGCGAATCCTCCGCCTCGCCGGCCAGGCCAGTGATCCAGTAGCCCAGCCCCTTGAGCTTTTCCAGGGTGCGGGTGAGGTTGGTCACCGCCACCACCGGCACACGCTCGGCGGAGCCGGCGGCGGCCATGCGCACGGCCGGGGTCAGGCCGACGGCGCGGTCCTTGGGAATGATGATGGCCGACACGCCCACCGCCTCGGCGGTGCGCAGGCAGGCGCCGAGGTTGTGCGGGTCCTGCACGCCGTCCAGGGCCAGAATCATGCGGTCGGCGGTAGCCGGTACGTCCAGCACGTCCTCGCCGACCACGCCCGCCGCCTCGATAGCGGCCAGCACGCCCTGGTGCTTCAGCCCCGGCGCATACAGGTCGAGCGTATCACGCCCGACGTTACGCACCGTGACCCTGGCCTTGGCCGCGATCTCCAGCAGGCGCTGCGCGCGCTGGTCCTTGCGGGTGTCCGCCAGCAGGATCTCGCGCGGTTTGCGCTCGCCATCTTCCAGCGCGGCGATCACCGCGTGGAAACCACCGATATAAGTTTCAGCCATGGGCGGATTTTAGCGGCAAGCCCGTACTCAACGCTTTTTGGGCTTGCGGCCGCCTTCGCCGCCGGACTGCCCGCCCGACTGACCTTTCGGCTGCCCGCCGGACTGGGCTTTGCCCTGCTGGCCGCGCTGACCGGGTTTGCCCTGCTTGGCCTGTGCCTGCGGTGCGCGATCGGACTTGCCGGGCTTGCCGCCTCTGTCGCCGCCGCCACGGTTCTGCCCGCCCTTGTCGGAAGCGCCACCACGGCCCTGGCCACGACCCTGACCCTGAGTGTTGCCACCCGCATTGCCGCGGCCCGCCCCTGCGCCGCCGCTGGCGATTTCCAGGTCGATCTTGCGCTCGTCCAGGCTGACGCGCACCACGCGCACGCGCAGGCGCTCGCCGAGGGCATAGACCTTCTTGCTGCGGCTGCCGACCAGGCGCTGATGGCGCGCGTCGAACTCGAAGAAATCGTCCTGCAGGTTGGAGACGTGCACCATGCCGTCGATGTACAAACCCTCCAGCTCGATAAACAGGCCGAAGGACGCGACGCTGGTGATGACGCCGGCGAATTCCTCCCCGACGCGGTGGCGCATGAACTCGCACTTGAGCCAGGTGGAGACGTCGCGGGTGGCATCGTCGGCGCGGCGCTCGGCCATCGAGCAGTGCGTGCCCAGGGTTTCCATCTGCGGCAGGGTGTACTCGAAGGTCTTGGGCTTGCCCTTCAGCAGCACATGCTTGATCGCCCGGTGCAGTAGCAGGTCCGGATAGCGGCGGATCGGCGAGGTGAAGTGCGCGTAGTGGGTCAGCGCCAGGCCGAAGTGGCCGGTGTTCTGCGGGCTGTAGCGCGCCTGCATCAGCGAGCGCAGCATCACGCTCTGCACCAGGCCGGCATCCTCGCGGCCCTTGAGCTGGCCCAGGGTCTTGGCGTAGTCGGCGCCCTGCGGCGTGTTGCCGCCGGACAGGCTCAGGCCGCGGCCGGCGAGGAACTCGCGCAGCAGGGCCACCTTGTCGCCATCCGGCTCGGCATGGACGCGGTACAGCGCCGGCATCTCGTGCTTCTCCACCAGCTTGGCCGACTCGACGTTGGCCGCGATCATGCACTCCTCGATCAGGCGGTGGGCGACGTTGCGCTTCACCGGCACGATCTTCTCGATCTTGCGCTCGGCGCCGAACACGATCTTGGTCTCGGTGCCTTCGAAGTCGATGGCACCGCGCTTCTCGCGCGCGGCGAACAGCGCGTCGAACACGGCCTTCAGGGTCTGCAGCGGCTTGACCAGTTCGGGACGGCCCTGCGCCTCCGGGCCCTTGGGGTTTTCCAGGATCTCGGCGACGTCGTCGTAGATCAGGCGCGCCTGCGAGCGCATCACGGCCTCGTAGAACTTGGACTTGCCGATCTCGCCGCTCTTGCTGACCCGCATCTCGCACACCATGCACAGGCGATCGACCTGCGGGTTGATCGAGCACAGACCGTTGGACAGGGCCTCGGGCAGCATCGGGATGACGTTCTCGGGGAAGTACACCGAGGTGCCGCGGTTCTGCGCCTCGGCGTCCAGGGCGGTGCCGGGCCGCACATAGGCGGAGACGTCGGCGATGGCCACCCACAGCTTCCAGCCGCCGCCCTTGAGGCCATGCACGGTCTCGGCGTAGACCGCGTCGTCGAAGTCGCGCGCGTCGGCACCATCGATGGTCATCAGGCCGAGCTTGCGCACGTCGACGCGGCCTTCCATCTGCTCCGGCTGCACCGTCGGCTTGTAGGCCGCGGCTTCGCGTTCCACCTCCTCGGGCCATTCAAATGGCAGCTTGTGGGCGCGGATCGCGGCCTGGATCTCCATGCCGGGCGCCATGTGCTCGCCGAGCACCTCGATGACCTTGCCGACCGGCAGCGAGCGGTCGCCCGGCGGGGTCACCAGCTCGGCCACCACCATCTGGCCTTCCCTGGCGCCGCCGCGGTCGGCGGCGGGAACGATCAATTCGGGGTGACGCGGATTGCTCGGGATCACCGTGAACACCGGTGATCCCGCGCTCTGGTTGACATGGAGGCGGCCGACCACGGTGGTGGTGCCGCGCTCGATCACTTCCATCAGGGTGCCTTCACGGCGGCCGCGGGCATCGGTCTCGGTGACGCGCACGCGGGCGCGGTCGCCGTGCATCAGGCCACGCATCTGCTTGGGCGGCAGGAACACGTCGGGACCGCCGGACTCGGAGGCGAGGAAGCCGTAGCCGTCGCGGTGTACGCTGACCTTGCCCTCGACCAGGTTCGGCGGCGGCGCTTTCACCGCCTCCTGGCCGGTGGCGCGGTAGGCGCCGCGGCGGTCGACCGGGAACAGCTGGCCCTCGCGGGTCATCGCCACCAGGCGCTTGGTGAAGGCCTCCTGCTCGTTCAGTTTTTTCAAGCCGAAATGGGCGATCAGCTCGTCCAGGGTCAGCGGCTCGGCGCTCTCCGCCAGGGTGCTGAGGATCAGGTTGCGGCTGGGCAGCGGGTTGGCATAGCGGGCGGATTCGGACGCATGGTCCGGATCGCTGGCGCGCCAGTCGCCCTCGGCCGGACCGGCGGACCTGCCCTGGTGCTGCCCCTTGTGGCCCGGTTTATGGGCCGGGAATTGCGGCTCCGCCTTGTCGTTATGTTCTTGACGCCGGTTTTTCTTGTTTCTTTTCATTTTCATTGACAAACTTTGGCTGCGCCTTTAGTCTGCGCACCCCATGCCGAGATGGCGGAATTGGTAGACGCACTAGTTTCAGGTACTAGCGGGTAACACCGTGGAGGTTCGAGTCCTCTTCTCGGCACCAGAGTATAAGTTGATGATTTTAAAGGAAATATTTTCCTTGGCAAATCTAAAATAAAGTAGTAGCAGAACATAGTCAGATCATCGATTTCTTAAAATTGCCGCATGCAAAATGACCTTTTGCATGCGGTTTTTGTTTTGGGGAGCGAGCAGAATCGCGGGCGTTTTCGCATCAGGATTTCGGCAAACTGTCCGCCGGATTTCCACAACGAACGCCATACACGGGAACAGCAAGCGAGGAGCTTGGAAGCGCCGAGCCATCGGATCAGAGCCGCATACCAACGAGGCCGTCAAGAGCACCGCTCATCTCGGTCGGATTCGCGAAGCCACAAATTCCCAGTCCGTGCCGGCGAGGCGCCATGGTACCAGACTGTTGCAGGCAACGGTCTATCCCGACGGCCAAGCCGTTTTATTGCGCTCGGCCGAAGCGGTATATCGTGGTCGAACGGTACAGCTGCCCAGGCTTCAGCACGGTCGATGGAAACCCGGGATGATTGGGCGAGTCGGGAAAGTGCTGGGTTTCAAGGGCAAGCCCGCTGCGAAAACCATACGCCTTGCCGCCTTTGCCGACGAGGTTTCCCTTGAGGAAATTGCCTGAATACAGCTGCAGGCCCGGCTCCGTGGTCCATACCTCCAGCCAGCGGCCGCTCATCGGCTCGCGCAGGCTTGCGGCATGCTTGAGAGCTGCGCCCTGGGTATTCAGCACGAAGTTGTGATCGTAGCCTTTGCCGAACAGCAACTGCGTGTCGCTGTCGCCGATATGTGCGCCAAGTGCGGTCGGCCGCTTGAAGTCGAACACGCTGCCTTTGACCGGGCGAAGTTCGCCGGTTGGGATCAGACTGTCGTCCACCGGCGTAAAGCGGTCCGCATCCACCTGAAGCTCATGACCAAGGATGTCGCCCTCGCCCGCACCCTTCAGGTTGAAATAGGAGTGGTTGGTCAGGTTGATCACGGTGTCGCGGTCGGTGGTCGCACTGTAGTCGATCTTCAGCTCGTTGCCCGCGGTCAGCGTATAAGCCACTCTTACATCGAGCGTGCCTGGATAACCATTCTCGCCGTCCTTGCTGGCGAGCCGAAGCTCCAGGCTGGGCTCCGCGCCCTGGGTCGGCGTGGCGCTCCAGACGGCTTTGTCGAAGCCCTTCACGCCGCCGTGCAGATGATTCGGCCCATTGTTGGTGGCCAGATGGTAGATCTTGCCATCGAGCGGGAACTGCCCCTTGGCGATGCGATTGGCATAGCGGCCGATCAGGGCGCCGAAGTACGGTTGCTCCTTGAGATAGGCGGGGCTGGTATAGCCGTCGATGGAATTGAAGCCGAGGACGATGTCGGTTCCGTCGGGCAGCTGCAGGCTGACGATGGTTCCGCCATAGCTGGAGATGCGGACCACCATGCCGCCGGCGTTGCGCAAGGTATAAAGATCCACCGGCTCACCCGCCGGCGTCTGCCCCCACGGGATGCGGCTGATGCCTGGCCCCTCGGCAGGCAGCAACTGGGGCTGCGACTGCGCCGGGACCGGATGCAGCCCAAGGCACATCAGCCCCATCACCGCCAGCCTGCTGCACAGCGTCCGCAACTTCATCCCTGCACTCCTGATCCAAAGCTTACCGCCGCTGCCGCAACTGGTCGAACAACACGGCGGCCAGCAGGATCGCGCCGCGGATCACGTACTGGTAGAACGTCGGCACGTTGAGCAGGCTCAAGGCGTTCTGCACCGAGCCCATGATCAGCACGCCCACCAGCACGCCGCTGATCGTGGCCACGCCTCCGGCCAGCGACACACCGCCCAGCACACAGGCGGAAATCACGCCCAGCTCCAGGCCCTGCGAGGTCTTGGGGTCGCCCAGGCTCATGCGCGCGGCCAGCAACACGCCAGCCAGGCCGGTGACGAGACCCTGCATGACGAAGACGATGATCTTGACCCGCGCCACTTCGATCCCCGCCAGCCGCGCCGCCTCGGCGTTGCCGCCGATCGCCAGAACGTTCTTGCCGAACACCGTGTAGTTGAGCAGCCAGCCGAACAGCAGGAACAACAGCAGGTTTTCCCACACCGGCACGCCAATGCCGGCAATGCTGCCGGCGCCCAGGCGGAAGAAACTTTCCTCCGAGATGATCACCGCATCGCCATGGGACACGATGTAGGCGAGCCCGCGCACCACTTCCATCATCGCCAGGGTGGCGATCAGGGAATTCACGCGCAGCCGCGCCACCACCACGCCGTTGAACAGTCCCACCGCCGCGCCGCCCAGCATGCCGGCGGCCACGCCGGCCGTGACGCTGTGCGTGGCGCTGATGACGGTCGACGCCACCACGCCCGAGAACGCAACGATCGAGGCCACCGACAGGTCGACCTCGCCGAGGGCCAGCACCAGCATCATGGTGACCGAGACGCCGCCGATCAGGCTGACCGACAGCAGCAGGCCCTGCAGATTACGCAGCGTGAGAAAGTTGGGAACGCAGGCGCTGAGCAAGGCGAACAGCACCAGGAATACCAGCACCATGCCGGAGCGGCCGAGCCGCAGCAGCAATGCCGCTGCCGGGGTTGATGTGGCAGCACTGCGCAGGCCGTCCTTGTACGCGGGCTGGATATTTTCGGGCATTGCGGGTTTCCTATTGCGGCAAGGCGAGGCGCAGCAAGCGGTCGGGCGTGGCATCCTGCTTCAGCACCTCGCCGACGATGCAGCCCTCGCGCATGACCATGATGCGGTCCGAGATGCCGATGACCTCGGCCAGGTCGCTGGACACGACGATGACGGTCTTGCCGGCCTCGGCTAGTTGGTACAGCAGTTGATAAATCTCGCTGCGGGCGCCGATGTCGATGCCGCGGGTCGGCTCGTCCATCAGGAACACCTCGATTTTTTCCGCCAGCCAGCGTGCCAGCACGACTTTCTGCTGGTTGCCGCCGGAGAGATTCCCGATCGCCGTGTGCACGTCCGGCGTCTTGATGCCGAGCTGGCGCACATAGACGCCGGCGCGGTCGGCCTCGCGGCGGCGGTCCAGCGTCAGGCCCAGCCGCGCCTGGTGGCGCCGGCAGCTGATGTTGAGATTGTCCGCCACCGAGGCCAGCGGCACGATGCCCTCATGCTTGCGGTCCTCCGGGCACAGGCCGATGCCGCGGCGGATGGCGGCGGCCGGCGAACGCAAGCGCAGGGCACAGCCGTCCAGGCGCATGCTTCCCGACGCTGCCGGCTCGCCGCCATAGACGACTTTCATCAGCTCGGAGCGTCCGGCCCCGACCAGGCCGAAGAATCCCAGGATCTCGCCGCTGTGGGCCCTGAAGCTGGCCGGGGCTTTCAGCCCGCGGCCGGTGACGGCCTCCACTTCCAGCCTGACCGGGCCGCGGGCGCGCGGGCGATAGCCGTAGATGTCCTTGATCGAGCGCCCCACCATCGCCCGCACCAGGCGGTCGCGGTCGAGGTTCTGCAGCGTGTCGAAAGCGGCGACATGCCGCCCGTCGCGGAACACCGTCACGCGGTCGCACAGCGCGTCGATTTCCTCCATGCGATGGCTCACGTAAACGACCGCCCGCCCCTGCTGTCGCAGGGCGCGCACGATCTCCATCAGGCGGCCGACCTCGCGCGACGACAGGGAGCTGGTGGGCTCGTCGAAAGCGATCACCCGCGCGTCGCGCGACAAGGCCTTGCCGATCTCGACCATCTGCCGCTGACCGATCGACAGGTGCTTGACCTTGCGCGCCGGATCGAGCTCTTCGCCAAGACGGCGCAGTCCCTCCAGGGCGCGCTCGAGCAGGCGCTTGCGGTCGATCACGCCCCAGCGATGCGGCAGCTGCCCGAGCAGCAGGTTTTCCGCCACGCTCAATTCCGGCACCAGGTGCAGCTCCTGGTAGATCACCGCGATTCCCGCCCGCAGTGCAATGCCCGGCCCCCAGGCCTGCTGCGCAACGCCGGCCAGAAGAATCCGGCCGGAGTCAGGCCGGTAAACGCCGGACAGGACCTTCAACAGTGTGGACTTGCCGGCGCCATTCTCTCCCATCAGGCCATGGACTTCTCCACCGTGCAGCGCGAGCGAGACACGATCCAGCGCCAGCACGCCGGGAAAGCGCATGGTCACGCCTTCCAGCACCAGCGGCGGGGCCTGCGGCACGGCGCCGTGCACCAGCCGCGCCCGCGCTTGCCGGTCCGGCATGGTGACACCTGGGATCGACACGTCCGGCGCCTCAGCTCGAACCGAGCTGCGCCTTGACCTGCAGCCAGTTATCGCGGGTCATCAGCGTTCCGGTGGTCTGGGTGTCGAGCGGCGGCTTTTCCCCGGTCTTGATCCAGTTGAACAGATTGATGGCCGAGCGACGGCCGTGCATGGTCGAACTGACCGCCATGCTGCCGTAAAAACCGGTGGGCTGGCTCTTGGAAAACTCCGCCGCCGCCTCCGCCTCGCCGTTGATGCCGATGCCGATGACGTTGGCGGCGGCAATGTGCAGCTGCTCGGTGGCGCGCACTCCGCCGAGCACGGTCTCATCGTTGATGGCGAAGATCAGCCAGTGCGTCGCCGCCGCGTGCTGGGACAACAGCGGCATCGCGGCATTGAAGCCGCCGTCGGTATCGGTGGTGCGCTGCGGCGCATCGAAGATGCGGGCGGGGTCGAAGCCGCCGGCGAGCAGCGCCCCGGTGGCGCCGTCGGTGCGCGCCCGCGCCGTCGGCAATTCGTTGTCGCTGATGCGCAGCGCCGCGGTTTCTTCCGGCTTCCAGCCGCGCCGCTTCATTTCCGCGGCCAGGGCGTCGCCCACCTGCGCGCCGATATCGTGAGCGGACATGCCCAGGTGCGGAACGTCCGGCAGCGGCTTGCCGTCGGCGTCCTGCAGCTGGTCGTCGACGCTGACGAACTTGAGGTTTTGCGCCCGCGCACGCGCCAGGATGGCTGGCCCAAGACGCACATCCGGAGCACAGATAACAAAGCCCTGGGCGCCTTGCGCCGCCAGGTTATCGATCGCCGACAGCACTTTTTCACCGTCCTGCGCACCGATATCGATGACCGCGAAACCCATTTCCTTGCCGGCCTCGGCCGCGCCCTTTTGCTCGCTGATGAACCAGCCCTGCTCGGGCATCTTCACCAGGAAGCCGATCTTGGGCGTGGCGCTGTGGCTGCAGCTCAGGCACAGAAGCAGCGCGCACAGACTGATCTTGCGCAACATCGGCATCACCACTGTTCTGGCCACCGCACTGCTCCGCTGTTCTTTTGATTTCACAGGATTCCCACCTCGCCAAAGGCCAGCGCCGGTTCGGCCAGCCGCAGCGGATTGACCAGCGGCGCGCCCAGGGCCGGCAACTCGATCTCGAAGGCATCGCCGGGCCGGGCGCGCACACCGTCCGCAAAGCTCAGCGTCGCCGTGCCGAAGAAATGCAGATGCACATCGCCCGGCCGGCAATGCGCGGCGTACTTGAAGTGGTGATATTCGAGGTTGGCGAATGAGTGGCACATATTCGCCTCGCCGGTCAGGAAGGGTTTTTCCCACACGATTTCTTCACCCCGGCGGATGCGGCTGCGCCCTTCCAGGAATTCGGGCAGTGGACCGGTCCGCAGTTCCGGGCCGACCGCGCACTGGCGCAGCTTGGAATGCGCCAGATACAGGTAGTTCTGGCGCTCGGTGACGTGGTCGGAAAACTCGTTTCCCAGGGCAAAACCGAGACGGAACGGCCGACCGTCGGGCCCCACGACATAGGCGCCGACCAGTTCCGGCTCCTCGCCGGCATCGAGCGCGAAGCGGGGCATGCTCAAAGCCTGGCCCGGATGGACCAGCACACCGCCATCCCCTTTATAGAACCATTCCGGCTGTACCCCCGGCGCCGTTCCGTCCGGGCGCCCGCCCTCGACACCCCACTTGAACATGCGCATCGAATCGGACATCTCCGCTTCGCCCTGCGCCAGTTTCCGATGCATCGAATCGCGCGTCTCGGCGCTGCCCAGATGGGTCAAGCCGGTTCCCGACACATGACAATGCGCGGGATCGGGATGAGTCAGAGGGCAGAGCAGGCGCTTTTCGGCAAGCAGATCGGGATAGCGCAGGCGCCGATCTTCCATCGGCTTGACGAGGCTCTCCAGCCGCACGGCACGCTGCAGCGCGGCACTGGCCAGTTGGTACATCGTGCGGAAGTCGCGCAAGGGCAAAACCCACGAACCGGAGTCGTCGATGCCGCCCACCTCCACGTCGCCGTCATCGGCAAGATACTGCACTAGTCGCATCGGACTCCTCGCGCATCACTATTTATTTTTCTGGACCGTGCGGCCGATTGTGGCTATGTTAGCGATAACATACAAATAGAATTAGTTCGCGCACCGATACGCCTTTGATGATCGATCGATGTGCTTTCGGTGCGCGGCGCGAAGCGAGGAGAAGACAGCAATGAACCGGGTGAACGCGGCATGAGCGCTCACATCATCGGCGTCGACTGGGGCAGCTCCAACCGCCGCGCCTACCTTGCCGCGGCCGATGGCGGCCTGGTCGCGCGCCGCGAGGATGCCTGCGGCGTACTGTCGAACCGTCCGGCCGATTACCGGGCGTCGCTGCTCGAACTGGTCGGCGATTGGCAGCAGCAGACCGGCGCCGCGATCTGGCTGTCCGGCATGGTTGGCGCACGCGATGGTTGGCAGGAAGTGCCGTACCTGCCGGTCCCGGCTGCACTGGACCGGATCGGCCGCGAGGCGGGGCGCCTCGTCACCAGCGACGAGGCCGGGCCTCCGATCCGGATTGTCCCGGGACTGTGCCAGATACCGCCAGCGGGACCGGCGGACGTGATGCGCGGCGAGGAAACCCAGCTGCTGGGCGCGTGGCGCCTGACGCAGCATAACGGCTGGTATGTTTTGCCCGGTACGCACAGCAAGTGGGCCCGCATCGAAAATGGGACGGTGGTTCGTTTCCACACGTTCATGACCGGCGAACTGTACGCGCGCCTGCGCGAGAAGGGCGCGCTGGCCTCGATCGCGCAGGGCGAGGCCGACGACGCAGCAGCATTCGTGTCCGGCGTCGTTGCGGCGCGCGCCACAACCCTGCCGACCTCGCTGTTCGCCATTCGCGCGGCAACCCTGCTGGGGCTGCGCCCGCAAGCACAGGCCAGTTCCAATCTGTCGGGCCTGCTGATCGGGGCCGAGTGGGAAGGCGCCCGCCAGCTTGGCTGCCTCGAACAAGGACCGGTGACGCTGATCGGCGCGCCGCGCCTGGCCGCCTGGTACCGCCTTGCCGCCGCTCAATACGGCGTCGCAACGCATAGCCTGGACGCCGAACTCTGCTATCTGCAGGCCCTGCTGTGCTGCCTGGATCAGGCGCAATCATGACCGGAGATCTTATGCCCGCATTTTTCGACACCGCCGCCGACACCCCTCCCCTGATCGCGATCCTGCGCGGGCTGTTGCCGGAACAGGCCGCGGCGGTCGGCGAGACGCTTTACGCCGCGGGCTTCCGCGTGCTCGAGGTGCCGCTGAACCGCCCGCAGGCCCTGCGCTCGATCGAGCTGCTGGCGCGGACGCTGCCGGCGGGGGCGGTGGTGGGCGGCGGCACCGTGCTGTCCGCGGTGGAGGTCGAAGCCGTGGCCGCCGCCGGCGGCACCTTGGTGGTGTCGCCGGATGCCAACGCCGAGGTGATCCGCGCCACGCGCGAGCGCGGTCTGTGGTCGCTGCCCGGCGCCGCCACGCCGACCGAAGCCTTCGCCGCAATCCGCGCCGGCGCCCACGCCATCAAGGCGTTTCCGGCGGAGGCGCTGCCGCCGGCTGTGATCCAGTCCTGGCGCAGCGTGATCCCGCCGCAAGTCGCGATCTATCCGGTCGGCGGCATCACCCCGCAGGTGCTTGCCGCCTACCGCTCCAGCAGTGCCGGCGTCGACGGCTTCGGACTCGGCAGCGCCTTGTTTGCCTCGGACGTACCGCTGCCGCAGCTGGCGCAGCGCGCCAACTCCTTCGTCGCGGCCTGGAGCGGGATCCCATGCTGAAACAGCCTCGCGCCGGCCGGCGGAGATTGCGCCGGCTGGCCGTCCGGGCAAGACTAGCGGGTACGCCTGAAGCGGGATCCCCATGACCAAGCAAAGCCGCCGCGGTTCGCGGCGCGTAACGATTTCGGACGTCGCCAAGCGCGCTGGCGTTTCGTCGATGACGGTGTCGCGGGTGATCAACCAGGATCCGCGCGTCACCGACAAGACCCGCGCCGCGATCCAGGCCGCGGTCGCCGAACTCAAGTACACGCCCAACCCGGTGGCGCGGCGCCTGGCCAAGTCGGACGGATTCCGCATCGGCCTGCTCTACAGCAACCCCAGCGCCGCCTACCTGAGCGAACTGCTGCTCGGGGCGCTGGACGAAAGCAGCAAGACCGGGCATCAGCTGGTGGTCGAGAAATGCGGTGCCACCCCGGCCGCGGAAAAGGCCGCCCTGGACAAGCTGCTGCAAGGCGGCGTGGCCGGCGTGATCCTGCCGCCGCCGCTATGCGAGGCCCGGCTCGTGCTCGACCAGCTGCGCCAGTTCGGCATCGCCGCCGTGGCGGTGGCGCCGGGCATGCCCAGCGGCGAATTTCCGACGGTGCGGATGGACAACCACAAGGCCGCCTATGAAATGACCGAACGCCTGCTGGCGCTCGGCCACCGCAACATCGCGTTCATCAAGGGACATCCCAACCAATCGGTCAGCGGCATCCGCCTGCAGGGTTTCCGCGAGGCCTTGCGCCGCGCCGGCATGGACCCCGCCGCGGTCCGCGTCGAGCAAGGGCATTTCAGCTATCGCTCCGGCCTGCTGGCGGCGGAGCGCCTGCTGGCGCAGACACCGCGGCCCAGCGCGATCTTCGCCGCCAACGACGACATGGCCGCGGCGGCGATCGCGGTGGCCCACCGCCTGGGGATCAAGGTTCCCGAGCAGCTGTCCATCTGCGGCTTCGACGACACGCTGATCGCCTCGACCCTGTGGCCGGCGCTGACCACCGTGCACCAGCCGATCGCCGCGATGGGGCGCGCCGCCGTCGGCCTGCTGCTCGACGAGATGCAACGTAACGGCGAGACGCGCCAGCAGCCGCCGCGCCAGCTGCTGCTGCGCCATCGCCTGGTGCTGCGCGATTCGACCGCGGCGCCCGCGCCCTGACGTTACCGCGCAGCCCGTCCGTCGTCGCCGCTCTTCACGGCTTGCACGCCGTCCATTGTTAGCGCTAACATCGAGCATCAACATAATGACCGGTCCGCAACGCTGGACAGGGGGAGATCGAATCGATGGCGCAGCAGCCCGCCACTGTGCTTGAACAGCTCCTGCCGGAGGATTGGCAGGACGCGACACTGCTTGGCCGCATCGATTTCGGTTCCGGTCCAACGCCGGTGCTGATCCGTCGCGGCGTGGTCACCGATGTTTCCGCCGCCGCGCCGACCGTGGCCGACCTGCTCAACCGCTGCGAGCCCGGCGCCGAAGCCGCCGGCAGCAGCGTTGGCCCGCTGGCCCAGCTCGAACTGCGCCGCGCCTGGGACACTGGCGCAGCGGCGGCGGCGCGCTTGCTGGCGCCGATCGACCTGCAGTGCGTCAAGGCCAGCGGTGTCACCTTCGCCGTATCCGCAGTGGAGCGGGTGATCGAGGAACGCGCCCGCGGCGACGCCGGCCAGGCCCGCTCGATCCGTGCGGCGCTGGCGGCGCGTGTCGGCGCCGACCTGCACGCAGTGGCGCCGGGTTCGGCCGAGGCGGCGCGCCTGAAGGACGCGCTGGTCAGCGACGGCCTGTGGTCACAGTACCTGGAAGTGGCGATCGGCCCGGACGCCGAGATCTTCACCAAGTGCCCGCTGCTGTCCTCGGTCGGCTGGGGCGCGCATATCGGCGTGCGTTCGGATTCCCACTGGAACAACCCCGAGCCCGAGGTGGTGGTGATCTGCGACGGCCAGGGCCGGCCGCGCGGCGCCGCCCTGGGCAACGATGTGAATCTGCGCGACTTCGAGGGGCGCAGCGCACTGCTGCTGGCCAAGGCCAAGGACAACAACGCCTCCTGCGCGCTCGGCCCGTTCATCCGCCTGTTCGACCGCGGCTTCACCATGGATCACGTGCGCCAGGCGGTGATCCGGCTCGAGGTGCAGGGCGAAGACGGCTTCCGCCTCAACGGCGCGTGCTCGATGGACCAGATCAGCCGTGATCCGCTGCAGTTGATCGGCCAGACCCTGGGCAAGCATCACCAGTACCCGGACGGCTTCGCGCTGTTCCTCGGCACCATGTTCGCGCCGGTCGAGGATCGCGATGCGCCCGGCCGCGGCTTCACCCACAAGACCGGCGACGTGGTGCGGGTTTCGACGCCGCGCCTCGGCACCCTGGAGAACCAGGTGCTGCACTGCGAGAACGCACCGCCCTGGACCTTCGGCGTCAGCGCCCTGATGAACAACCTCTCGGCGCGCGGGCTGCTGCGCTCGCGTCTGCCCCAACCGGAATCCACACTGTCATGACTTCGGCCCTGCATCATTTCATCGGCGGCGAGCGCGTCAGCGCCGAAACGCCGCACGCCAGCCTCAATCCTTCCAACACCGACGACGTGGTGGCGCGCTTTCCCGCCGGCGGCCAGGCCGAGGTCGACGCCGCGGTGCAGGCGGCGCGCCAGGCCTTTCCGGCCTGGTCGGAGGCCAGCCCGGAGCTGCGCTCGGACTGCCTCGACCGCATCGGCGAGACGATCCTCAAGCGGCGCGAGGAAATCGGCCGCCTGCTGTCGCGCGAAGAAGGCAAGACCCTGGCCGAAGGCATCGGCGAGACCGCCCGTGCCGGACGCATCTTCAAGTACTTCGCCGGCGAGGCGCTGCGCCGACACGGCCAGAACCTGGACTCGGTGCGGCCCGGCGTGGAGATCCAGACCTATCGCCAGGCGGTCGGCGTGTTCAGCCTGATCGCGCCGTGGAACTTCCCGATCGCGATTCCCGCCTGGAAGACCGCGCCGGCGCTGGCCTTTGGCAACACCGTGGTGCTCAAGCCGGCCGGCCCCACGCCCGCCACCGCGGCGGCGCTGGCCGAGATCATCTATGAAGCCGGCGTGCCGCCCGGCGTGTTCAACCTGGTGTTCGGCGGCAGCGATGCGGGTGAGGCCCTCGTCCGCCATCCCGGCGTCGACGGCATTTCCTTCACCGGCTCGCAGCGCGTCGGCCACAGCGTGGCGGCGGCGGCAGTGGCGCGCCAGGCGCGGGTGCAGCTGGAAATGGGCGGCAAGAATCCGCTGGTGGTGCTGGACGACGCCGACCTCGAGCGCGCCGTAGCGATCGCCCTCGATGGTTCCTACTTCGCCACCGGCCAGCGCTGCACCGCCTCCAGCCGCCTGATCGTCAGCGCCGGCATCCACGACCGCTTCGTCGCCGCGCTCGTCGCGCGGCTGGAAGCACTGCGCGTCGGCGACGCGCTCGACCCGCAGACCCAGATGGGCCCGGCGGTGACCGCCGAGCAGCTGCAACAGAACCTGCGCTACGTCGATCTGGCGCAGAGCGAGGGCGGCCGCCTGCTCACCGGCGGCCAGCGCCTGCGCCTGGCCACGCCCGGCTACTACATGAGCCCGGCGCTGATCACCGAGACCAGCCAGGACATGCGCATCAACCGCGAGGAAGTGTTCGGCCCGGTGGCCAGCGTGGTGCGGGTGAAGGACTACGAGGAAGCACTGGCGCTGGCCAACGCCGGCGAGTTCGGTCTGTCCGCCGGCATCGTCACCAACTCGCTCAAGCATGCGCGCCACTTCCAGCGCTCGGTCCGCGCCGGCATGGTGATGGTCAACCTGGCGACGGCGGGAGTCGATTACCACGTGCCGTTCGGCGGCAGCCGCAAATCGAGCTACGGCCAGCGCGAACAGGGCTACGCCGCGGTCGAGTTCTACACCCAGATCAAGACCGCCTACTCCTGGTCCTGAACATGTCCGCCAGCTACCCCTCCCTGCGCGGCAAGACCGTGGTCGTCACCGGCGGCGGCTCCGGCATCGGCGCGGCGGTGACCGAGGCCTTCGTCCGCCAGGGCGCCCGCGTGTTCTTCCTTGACGTGGCGGAAGCGGAATCGCGTGAGCTGGAGGCGGCGCTCGCCGCCGGCCAGCCGGCGCCGCAGTTCCTGCGCTGCGACCTGAAGGACCTGGCGGCGGTCAAAGCCTGCTTCGCCGGCATCGTCGAACGCGCCGGGCCGATCGCGGTGCTGGTCAACAACGCCGCCAACGACGACCGCCACAAACTCGAGGAAATCACCCCGGAGTACTGGGACGAGCGCATCGCGGTCAACCTGCGCCACCTGCTGTTCTGCGCGCAGGCGGTGGTGCCCGGCATGCGCGCCAACGGCGGCGGCGCCATCATCAATTTCGGCTCGGTGTCCTGGCACCTGGCGCTGCCGGAGCTGGTGCTGTACCAGACCGCCAAGGCCGGCATCGAAGGCATGACCCGCGCCCTGGCACGCGACCTCGGCCCGCACGACATCCGCGTCAACTGCGTCATCCCGGGCGCGGTCCGTACACCGCGCCAGATACGCCTGTGGCACAAGCCCGAGGAGGAGGCGCGCATCCTGGAACAGCAGTGCCTGAAGCGCCGCGTGCTGCCGGCCGACGTGGCGGCGATGGTGCTGTTCCTCGCCGCCGACGAAGGCCGCATGTGCACCGGCCATTCCTATTTCGTCGACGCGGGCTGGCGCTAGAGCGATGCCGCCAGAGTGCCTGTGGCCGCTCAACGCCGAACTCGGCGAAGGCCCGGTGTGGTGCGCCCGCGAGCGGGTCTTGTGGTTCACCGATATCAAGAAGCGCCGCCTGCATCGCTTCAATCCGCTGACCCGCGAGACCGGCTGCTTCGTCGCCCCCGACCAGCCCGGCTTTGCCCTGCCGGCGCGCGGCGGCGGCCTGGTGGTCGGCCTGCCGGGCGGGCTGCATCACTTCGATCCACAGCAGGTCCGGTTCCGGCCGATCCTGGAGCTGGAAACCAACCGGCTCGGCAACCGCCTCAACGACGCCTGCGCCGATGCGCAGGGCCGGCTCTGGTTCGGCTCCATGGACGACACCGAGATGCGGCCCAGTGGCGCCCTCTACTGCTGGACCGGCGCCGGCCAGCCGCGGCGGCTGGACGACGGCATGGTGATCACCAACGGCCCGGCACTAAGCCCCGACGGGCGCACGCTATACCACACCGATACGCTGGAGCGCGCGATTTATGCCTTCGACGTGGAAGCCGACGGTCAACTGCTGCGCAAACGCCCGCTGATCCGGATCGAGCCCGCAGCGGGATTCCCGGACGGCACCGCGATGGATGCCGAGGGCTGCCTATGGGTCGGCCTGTGGGGCGGCTGGGGTGTGCGGCGCTACTCGCCTGATGGAACGCTCCTGCATTTCGTGCAATTTCCCTGCGCCAATGTCACCAAGGTCGCGTTCGGCGGCAACGATCTGCGCACGGTCTACGCCACCACCGCCCGCAAAGGCCTGTCGGATGCGCAGCTGCTCGATCAGCCGCAGGCCGGCGCACTGTTCGCCTTCAACACCGACACACCGGGACTAGTCCCAGTGCCGGTCGCCTACGGCTGAGTCGTCCTCGGCCCCGTTTCGACAGGATCGCTTTATGCAAAATGCACTGTGGCAGCAAAGCCCGGATCAGGCATCCGGCAGATCGCGGAAGACCATGCCGCCGCGGCGCCGCGGCGGCGTGATCGCAGCCTTGAGATCCCTGCTGCGGCGGTCCGGCGGGCGCGCCACCTCCGCCTGGCCGGTGCTGCACGGCTTTTACGCCGGCCAGTCGCTGGCACTGCCGCCGGGCGACATCTTTGCCCAGGAAGGCGTGCAGTTGCACTCCAGCCCGGATCTCGGCGATCGTGTAGTGGCGCTGTGCGAAGAGGCCTGGATCGCCGGCCGTTACCAGCAGGAGTGCTGGTACGCCCTGTGGTGTCCCTATGCCGGCCGCTGGGAGATGCTGCGCTTCGAACTGGACCGGCCGCGGCTGCCCGCGGCACGCCAGCTCGCACGCCGGGCGCTGCGCGCGCGCCAATCCCGGCCCTGAGCATCGGGCCGCGCGGCCGCGGCACACTCATATAACAACGGCGTCGCAACGCCAATCGATTTTCGGAGGAGAACCCATAGTGAGCCAGCCCCACGTTTCGCTACTCACCGCCAAGCTGACGCTGATCGCCACGCTCGGCGGTCTGTTGTTCGGCTACGACACGGCGGTGATTTCCGGCGCGATCAGTTCGATCGACGCCAACTTCATCGACCCGCTGCAGTTGTCGGAGACCGCGCGTTCCAGCCTGTCCGGCCTGACCATTTCCAGCGCGCTGTTCGGCTGTGTCTTCGGCGGCGCCATGGCCGGTCTGCTGGCCGACCGTTTCGGCCGCCGGCGGACCCTGATGTTCGCGGCGCTGATGTTCCTGCTCTGCTCGGTCGGCTCGGCGCTGCCGGAACTGGGCCTCGGCGCGATCGGCCACATGGGCGCGCAGGCCCTGCTGCCGTTCAACCTGTACCGCATCATCGGCGGCGTCGGCGTCGGCATCGCCTCGATGGTGTCGCCGCTGTACATCGCCGAAATCGCTCCCAAGGAGTCGCGCGGCCGCCTGGTGTCGTTCAACCAGATCGCCATCGTCTGCGGCATGATGGTGGTGTACTTCGTCAATTGGGTCATCGCCAAGCAGGGCGATGAAGCCTGGCTCCACGACTTCGGCTGGCGCTGGATGTTCGCCTCCGAGGCCTTGCCCGCCTGCGCTTTCCTGGGGCTGCTGGTCGGTGTGCCGGACTCGCCGCGCTGGCTGGTGATGAAGCAGCGCGATACCGAAGCCTTGCAGGTGCTGGAGCGCCTGGGCGAGACCCAGCTGCAGGCGACGCACAACGACATCAAGGCCAGCCTGAAGGTGAGCGACACGCGGCTGCTGTCGTTCGGCGCGACGGTGATCGTGGTCGGCATCCTGCTGTCGGTGTTCCAGCAGTTCGTCGGCATCAACGCGGTGCTGTACTACGCGCCGCTGATGTTCAAGAACATGGGTGCGAGCAACGACAGCGCCATGCTGCAGACGGTGATCGTGGGCGTGGTCAACGTCGCCTCGACGCTGTTCGCCACCGCCACGGTGGACCGCCTTGGCCGCAAGCCGCTGATGATCGCCGGCGCGCTGGTGATGGCGGCGTCGATGCTCTCCCTCGGCACCCTGTTCGCCACCCACCAGCTCGGCATCGGCGCGCTGCTGGCAATGCTCGCCTACGTCGCCGGCTTCGCCTTTTCCTGGGGACCGGTGGTGTGGGTGCTGCTGTCGGAAATCTTCCCCAACGCGATCAAGGGCAAGGCCATGTCGATCGCGGTGGCGGCGCAATGGATCGCCAACCTGCTGGTGTCCTGGTCGTTCAAGGTCATCGACAGCAACAGCACCCTCAACGCGCTGTTCAACCACGGCTTCGCCTACTGGGTGTACGGCAGCATGAGCCTGCTCGCCGCCCTGTTCATGTGGCGCTGGGTGCCGGAGACGGCGGGCCGCAGCCTGGAGGCGATGCAGGAAGTGTGGAAGCGACCGCGCGCCGGGGCCGTCGAAGGGGCGAAAAAAGAAACCCCCTTGCCGGCGCCGTGAGGCGTCCTTTCGGTACGCTGCCCGACGGCCGCGCCATCGAGAGCATCGTCCTCGACAGCGGCGAGCTGCGCGCCGAAATCCTCAGCTATGGCGGCATCCTGCGCAGCCTGAGCCTGCCGGTCGCGGGCCAGCGCCGCGAGCTGGTGCTGGGCCTGCCGGACCTGCCCACCTACCGGCAGGACCGCAGCTACCAGGGTTGCATCATCGGCCGCTGCGCCAACCGCATCGCCGCGTCCCGTTTCCAGCTCGACGGACGCGGCTATCCGCTCACCGCCAACGAGGGCCTCAATCATCTGCACGGCGGCGCCGCCGGCTTCGGCAAGCAGGCCTGGCAGGTGGTGGAGGCGCACGGCGGGGAGCGGCCGTGGTTGCGGCTGTTCTACCGCTCCCCGGCCGGCGAAGAAGGCTATCCGGGGAACCTGGACACGGTCGCCGAGTTCTCCATCTCGCGCCGGCGCCTGAGCCTGCGCTTCAGCGCTCGCTGCGATGCGCCCACTCCGCTCAACCTCAGTTATCACCCTTATTTCAACCTTGCGGGGGAACCGCAGGTCCATGCATCCGAGCAGCTGCTGCGCGTTCCGGCGGCGCATTTTCTTGCGGTGGACGAGGCGCTGCTGCCCACCGGCGCGCTGGCGCCGGTCGATGCCAGCCCCCTGGATTTCCGCCAGCCTCGAACGCTGGCTGCGGGACTGCGGCAAGGCCACCCGCAGCTCCACATCGCCGGCGGCTACGATCATTGCCTGGTGCTGGAGCCCGCTGCGGATGTGGCGGCGGAACTGTACTCGCCGCACAGCGGCGTGCGCATGCGGATCCTCAGCGATGCCCCGGCGCTGCAGCTCTACGGCGGCCACGGCCTGCCGCGGCACTATGCCGATCCCGGCAGCGGCATCTGCCTGGAACCACAGGATTTTCCCGATGCGGTGAACCGGCCCGCCTTTCCGGATATCGTGCTGCGGCCCGGCGCCACTTACTCGCGCAGCATCAGCTACTGCTTCACCCCGGCCGGCGAAATGCCGCCGGCGCCGGCCGCCTGATTGCGCCAGCCTTCGGGGCAGACCCTTTCACACCAGTCCCTGGCCGGAAATGCGCAGGGCGCTGACCGGGCTGGTCGGCATGTTCTCCGGCAGATCGATCACCAGCGAGTCTTCGCCGCGGCGGTAGTTCAGCGGCTGTGCCGTACCCAGCAGCTCCACCCGCTCGATGCGCCCGGCCCGCTGCGTGCCGAGCGAACGGATGGTCAGGGACGGCTGCCGCAGCGGCGCCAGTACCAGCGCGTACAGGATTGCACCGCCGGTGGTGAAGCGGATGTCCTGCGGCGTGAACGGCCCCACCGCGGTCTCGCCGAACATGCCTTGCTTGACCTGGGTCGGTCCCTCGCCGTAGTCGGTCCACGGCCGGGTGCCGAAGATCGCCGCACCGTTCACCTCCATCCACGCCGCCAACTCGCCCAGGATGGCGAGCTCGTCATCGTCGATGCTGCCATCGCCGCGCAGCGGCACGCTCAGCAGCAGGTTGCCGTTCTTCGACACCACATCGCACAGGCGGCTGATCACGCTGGTCGCGCTTTTGTAGCCGTGACGCAGGTACAGCTCGCGGTCGTAGTGCCAGTTGCCGATGCAGGTATCGCTCTGCCAGGGCAGCGGCCGCAGCGAGCTGCTGTAGCCGCGTTCGACGTCCTCCACCAGCGCGGTGCGCTGGTGGGGCTGCAGGTTCTTGCCGTTGATCACCGTCTCAAGTCGGCCTTCGTTCCAGGCCAGGCCGGCGTTGTAGTAGTAGGCCGCCATATCCAGCCCGGCCTGGCCCAGCGGCAGCTGGTTGTCGTCGAAGTAGACGAGATCCGGCCGATACTTGTCGATCAGGTCGCGGCAGCGCAGCGACCAGCTGCGGACGAAGCGCGGATTGTGCGACGGCGGCCGCTCGGTCCAGACGCCATCGTGTTTGGCATGCCAGTCCTGCACCGCCTGGATGCCGCGGATGCCGTCGGGCATGGCCATGTTCGCCCCGGTGTAGAGGTCCTGCGGGTCCAGTCCCTCCCACCACTTGCCCTGGCCGTCGGCCTTGGTCAGGGTGGCGGCATCGTAGCGCACGCCGGCCAGCGGGCCCTCGCCGT
>Ga0302314_10005236_pt1 | contig 23699 bp, 22 predicted proteins | sample III_Palsa_N2_3_FD_200533 | JGI IMG/M metagenome (GOLD analysis project Ga0302314, IMG submission 200533) | Peat permafrost microbial communities from Stordalen Mire near Abisko, Sweden - III_Palsa_N2_3 | ecosystem: Environmental > Terrestrial > Soil > Palsa > Peat permafrost | place: Sweden... | reverse complement strand
TCATGCCCATGTACAGTGGGCTCGGAGTATAGGCAGTTCCCGGATCGGACATCAGGTTCAGCAGGTTCGAGATCGCGTAGAAGCCCGGCTTCGCCGACCAGTCCGCGCGGAAGAGACCGTAGTCCTGTCCACCCTCGGAGACCAGCTCATAGAGGTAGGTCCGCTGGATGCCCGCTGCCCACTGCGTAAGAAGCATGCGCGGCAGGTACACCGCCGACACCGCCTCTGGAACGCCATCGCCGCCTTTGGCGACCGTGTTGAAGTAGCCGGTCTCCGTGGTGACCACCGGAAGGTTGGGCGAGGTGAGGTTCAGCAGGTCCATCTGCCAGGCCAGGCCACCGTAGCCATTGCCCTCGGCATCCGCGCCGCCCCAGCCCGTCGTCCCCGGATTGTTGCCGCCCGGATAGTTGTGGAGGTTGCCATAGTTGAAGTACTTCGCCACATTGCCCAACGTCGCGAACGAACCCGAGTTGACCAGCGACGCGCCATAGATCGGATAGATCGTCGACATCGACGAGATAGCCGTCTGGTTCAAAGCAAGCTGCGCCTTGAGCGGAGTGGTCCACGATGCGACACCGCGGTTGTCATACTCGTTCGGAGCCTCGTAGCCTTCAAAGCACAGCGACATCTGCGAGGGGTAAGCCTCGAGCTGGGCCGCCGTCTGGCCTACATCGGTGATGAAGACGCTCTTGATGCCAAGCTGGCCGAGCTGATTGTGCTCGCTGTAGTAGCCAGCCCAGCTGGTGACCGTAAGACCGTCGCGGATGTGGCGCACGCCCAGAGTCTGCAGCCCGCTCTCCACGTTCGAGAAGTTCACATACGGTGTATCCGTGTAGTTCAGGTGCACGTTGATCCCGACCGAGTCCACCAGAGCGTCGGCCGATTGAGCAGCTACGTAGCTCTCCGTCGAGTTGGGGGCAACGGTAAACTGGGCGCTCGACGCTGGAGAGAATCCAGGGCCCGTGGCCCACAGAACATCTTTACCCAGCACAGTGAACATCGGCTTGATGGTGGCGATGCCCTTTACAGCTGCGACGGACACCGTACCGGCGATCCCGGTGCCAGTCCTCATCGAAAGCGTAATCGTATTTGTCCCGGTGGGTACGACCTTGCCCGAGCAGTCCTCGATCTGAACCTGGATCCCTGGGTTCATCGCGGAGTTGATCTGAACGGTCGAAGGCTGAACCAGGAACGCCAGGCGATAGGGCGTGCAAGGCGGGGTAGTCGCGGCAACGGAGGTCGCGGGCGTGCTGGGAGCGACGGTAAACTGGGAGCTTCCGGCTGGAGAAAATCCAGCGCCGTTAGCCCACAGAGCATCTGTGCCCGCCGCGGTGAACGTCGGGTTGAAGGTAGCGACTCCATTCACGGCTGCCGCTGTCACATTGCCCGCGATCCCGCTGCCAGTCCTCATCGAAAGCGTAATCGTATTTGTCCCGGTGGGTACGGCATCTCCCAGGCAGTCCTCGACCTGAACCTGGACCCCCGGGGTCATTGCGGAGTTGATCACGACGTTCGATGGCTGAACCAGAAACGCGAGGCGATAGGGCGTGCACGACGTGGTCCCTGTATATCCGGAGAATCCTTCAAACCCTTCGAGGGCTGCTGCTGGCATTGCTTTCATGCTTGAAGAAGCGAGGCCCGCTGTTGCCAGGGAACTCTGTGCCAGGCCCGTGAGACCACTCATCAATCCAAGAACCAATGAGGTCAATACCGTGCTACGACGCGAAACACGAAGAGGCGAGACGAAGCTCGTCATAAGAAAAACTCCTTTGTATCTTGTGGAATGTGGTGCAGCATTTCAGGGGCCACTTCTAAGTTCTTGCTATGAAACGGCACGTCATAGAAGAGCCCGAGTAGAGCAGTAGGATTTTCGTGTTGGGTGGGTAGAAATGACATTGGCATTTGCTTCTTGTGTCAGTATCGGTCCCTCTGCAAGCCATCGATAGCCCCCGTTCGGGTCAAGAATGCCGTTGGTACCGTACGCGTTCGTGCTGGAACAGCAACATTCGTTGACTGCTCTCCCACAATAGGCGTAGGGGGATTTAGGTAATAATCTACCGGATCGATTGAACAATCGCGCGAATTGCGCTTACGGTCTTCTTTCCTCACAAGAATCGCTTGCTGCGGGAAGTTTCTTCGCAGTGATGCCAAGGCATAGCCCGACAAAAAGCCCGAAGCGAGCGAGCGCATGCTTGAGGCCTACCTCAACATCGGCTTCCCATCAACCCCACGGATTTGAATCTGGTATTGAACTCGAGATCGACCTCTGCCGCGTGTTGCCCTCTCTTCCCAACACCCGCATCAAGCATCCGCAATGCGCGCATCGGCGCAATTTCAGAGCACTTTCGTGCATCTCCAATTGCACCTTAGAGGGATGGGTTACACCACAGTACTGGCCGTACCATCCTGGGAAGAGATCCCCCAACTCTCTCGCCGATTGAGCTAGAGTTCCCGTTCAATCCAGCGATGGAGTCATCAGAGGCGGATGTACGAGTGGGTCGGCAGATCTGTATGACCGCCCCCCGAGCCTTGAGATGACGGAGAACTCCATGCCAGGTCTACTGTTGCTTCCAGGCGTTGTCGCACAATCGTGTGTCAGCGCGCGGGTCCCCGAACATGCCTCTAAACAGGCTGGACGGACGAGCTTCGCTTCACTGGCGACCTGCTTTGTGCTCATCCTCAGCGGGTGTTCCGTAGGCGTCATCAACAAGACCAGCACGGTCACTTCAAATCCAACCTCTGGTGCAAGCGCCTCTGTCACAGTCAGCGTTGCCGGAGCGGAACAGACGCGTCTTGGCAGCACCACACAGTTCACCGCAACCGTCACCAACGCCTCCAGCAACGCGGTTACATGGCAGGTCAACGGAGTCACCGGCGGATCTTCTTCAACAGGCACCATCTCAACCTCCGGTCTCTACACGCCACCGGCGACGTTGCCGTCGACCAACCAGGTCACCATCGAAGCCATCAGCACTTCGTCTACCGCCTACGGAACCATGGCTGAGACGTTGCTCAATCCCGTTCCCACGCTGACCTCCGCTACGGCCACGCAGGTCGGCACCTCGAACACCTACACCATTAACGTCTTCGGATCCGGCTTCCTCAATGGTGCGCAGATCGAGCTCTCCGGCTCTGCCGTCACCACCACCTTCGTCTCCTCGACCGAGCTGAGCACTTCGATCACCGTGGCCTATGGGACTACGACGCTCAGTATCGACGTCGTCAATCCGACCTCGAACGACACGCCGTCTTCAGCCGCTTCAGCCGCGGTCACCACCACTGGCACCACGGTCGCGAGCGCTGGCCGCATCCTCGATCAAGTCACCTTCGGCCCTACGCTCACCGACATCCAGCACGTCGAGCAGGTCGGCATCGATCCCTATCTCACCGAGCAGTTCAACACCACCACTACGCTTCTGCCCGATATCCCCACCCCGCCCACCGGAGCCTGCGGCGTCACCAACCTGCAAACCTGTTTCCAGTCCACCTGGTGGCAGACCGCCATCACCGGCAACGACCAGCTCCGCCAGCGTGTCGCCTTCGCCCTCTCCGAGATCTTCGTCGCCTCCACCGCCACGGTCAACGCCCGCGCCATCACCGTCTATCACAACACCCTGGCCAACGATGCCTTCAGCAACTTCTCCACCCTCATGAAGGACGTCACCGTCTCCACCGCCATGGGGCTCTATCTCAACATGTGGAACAGCAACAAGCCCGGCACCGGCCAGATCGCCAACGAAAACTTTGCCCGCGAGTTCATGCAGCTCTTCACCACCGGCATCAACGAGCTTAACCAGGACGGCTCGCTCAAGCTCGACTCCAGCGGCAATCCCATCCCCGTCTATACCCAGGCGCAGGTGCAGGCCTTCGCCCGCGCCTACACCGGATGGACCAGCGCCAACGCCGACGGCAGCGCCCCCACCTTCTATCCCAACACCTACACCAACTACGATCACCCCATGGTTGCGGTCGAGAGTCATCACGACACCACCGCGAAGATCCTGCTGAGCGGCACCACTCTCCCCGCCGGACAGACCGCCGAGCAGGACGTCGACGGCGCTATCGCCAACATCTTCGCGCAACCGAACGTCGGCCCCTTCGTCTGCCGCCAGCTCATCCAGCATCTGGTGACGAGCAATCCCAGCGCCGCCTACATCTCGCGCATCGCCGCAGTCTTCGCCGATAACGGCAGCGGCGTCCGCGGCGATATGCAAGCCGTCATCCGCGCCATCCTCGAAGACCCCGAGGCCCGCGCCGGAGACACCGACACCACCGCCGACGGCGGCCATCTCCGCGAGTCCATCCTCTACCTCACCAACCTCATCCGCAGCCTCGGCGTCACCAACACCTCGCCGATCGCCGACTACGGCATCCTCACCGGCTACGCCAATACCCTCGGTGAGACGCCCTACGGTTCCGGCAGCGTCTTCAACTTCTTCCCACCCGACTTCCTCATCCCCGGCACCGCGACACCCGGCCCCGAGTTCAGCCTCGAGAACACCGGCACCGCCATCCTCCGCCTCAACATCGCCGACCAGATCCTCTTCAACAAGATCTACGAAGATACCGTCGACCTCAGCGCCACCAGCGCCTGGGGCATCCTCGCCTCGAAGACCAGCAACGCCACCACCGACTCCGGCAATCTGGTCGATGCGCTCAGCATCCTCTTCATGCATGGCCAGATGCCCACCGCCATGCGCACCGTGATCGTCAACCACGTCGCCTCGCTCACCAGCATTCCAGAGCGTGTCCGCGTCGCGATCTATCTCGTTATCACCTCGTCGCAGTACAAGATCGAGCACTAAGACCCAGCCCTAAGAGCCAGCTCCAAGAGGATCCGCCATGAAGCCCTTCAACCGTCGTTCCTTCATCAAGTCTGCATCGCTCGCCGCCGCTGGCAGCGCCTCAGCCATCGGGCCCTTCGGCGCGCTCAATGCCCTCGCGCAGAACAGCTCCCCCGGATACAAAGCCCTCGTCTGTATCTTCCTCTACGGCGGCAACGACGCCAACAACATGGTCGTCCCCTTCGACACCGCAGGCTACGCCAACTACTCCAGCGTGCGCGGCCCGCTCGCCATCGCGCAGAACCAGCTCCTCCAGCTCAGCGCCGCGCCCAACTTCGCGCTCAACCCCAACCTGCCCGACATCCAATCGCTCTTCGATAGCAACAACGCGGCCCTGGTCACCAACGTCGGCACCCTCATGGAGCCCACCACGCGCAGCCAGTTCCTCGCCGGGACCACCGTCCCCTCCAACCTCTTCTCCCACCCCGACCAGCAGCTCGAGTGGCAGAATGCCTCGCAATCCGCCATCACCCCCACCGGCTGGGCAGGCCGCATCGCCGACACCCTCAACCTCTCCTACAACCCCAACGCCACCGTCCCCATGATCACCTCCGTCGCGGGCGACACCGTCTTCTGCAACGGAGCCGATAGCACGCCCGTCTCGGTCAGCCCCGGCAACCTTGGCGCCGCCGGCCAGTGTTCCGAAACCGCCGCCGAATGCACCGCCCGCCAGGCCACCGCGCAGGCCCTGCTCAGCTTCGACTCCGGCATCACCCTCGTCCAGGCCGACAACGCCATCACCACCAACGCCTACGCCTACGCAAAGACACTGGCCAGCGCCGCCCAGTCCGTCAGCCCGCTCAAGACTGTCTTTCCCACCGCCGGTCTTGGCCCGCAACTCAAACAGATCGCGCAGATCATGCAGGTCCGCTCCGCGCTCGGCATCAATCGCCAGATCTTCTTCGCAGGCACCGGCAACTTCGACACCCACTCCAACCAGCTCGCATTACAGGGCGCGCTGCTCGCCACGCTCAGCCCCGCCATCGCCGCCTTCTACCAGGCCACACAGGAGATGGGCATCGAGAGCGAGGTCACCACCTTCACCATGTCCGACTTCAGCCGCACCTTCCAGCCCAACTCCAACACCGGCTCCGACCACGCCTGGGGATCGCACCACATCGTGCTCGGCGGCGCGGTCAATGGCGGCAAGATGTACGGCACATTTCCAACCTTGGCCCTCGGCGGCCCGGACGACTCCGGCTCCAACGGCCGGTGGGTTCCTTCCACCGCCAGCGTGCAATACGCCTCCACGCTCGCCCAGTGGTTTGGCGTCAGCACCGCACAGCTCTCAAGCATCTTCCCCAACATCGGCAACTTCACCACCAACAACCTCGGCTTCGTCTAGAAAAACGACCAACTCCGTTGCACCACGCGAAGCGGTACACCGTCCCGAAGGGACCGCCGCCCGCGCAGGGCGCCCGTCCGGCAGGACAAGCAGCGACGGCGGCGTCTCGTTACCCAACAAGAAACTGTCATCTCGACCGCATGTTCACCTCTGTCAACCCCAATCCCACCTAAACCTCACAAACCAAAGGAAATAAACTTGGCATAGAGGATCCCTCCAACCTGCTATGCTTGTATTAGAGACAAGAAAAGCCCCGGCCAGCGCCGGGGCTTCGTCGTTCCAGTAACTCGTTTCGAATCTGGAATTTACCCGCAACTCCAATGGATAGACGATTTTGCAGACATGAATTTCGCAACGAATTGATTCAGAACAGGTTAGCTAAGGACTTAAAAGAGGGGGGTACCCTCCTGGAACACCTTGGAGCACACTGGCTCGCAAGCGTCGGCTCCCCTGCGGGTGCCGCAGTGCTCCTGACGGAACCTGGGCAGAACTTGGCCTGTGCAAGCCGCTGCCCCGAAGAGCTGAAATCAATGGATCGAACAGGGAACAATGGATCGAACCATGAACGATGGAACGACAACGTGCGTTCGAGCAGTCGGCGTTAGAGAGGCGCGAAGTACTCGATGAACGTATCGAGATCAGCGCGATCGCTCTCGCTTAGGCGATGAAACTCAACGCCAATCAACCGGTCTCCGTTGGTCCTGCGCCGAACGAAGCCCAGGACCCGGAATCCGATCGTGCTTAGATTCACCCTCAGTTCGATGACCTCGGAGTTGTCGATCGAGAGCGGCTCCGGAAACTCAATCTGGCAGCCGCTGCTGCTGATGTCCACGAGATTCCCGGTAATCAAGGGTCCGGCCTTAACGCAGCGCACGGTGATCTTTCCACCGTCGTAGCCGATGCGCATGTGGCGTCTGCCGCCGACTTCTGGAGCTTCTTGCATCTCTGTTTCTCCTCGGAAAGCGAATTGTCGAAGACGAAAACAAGTCTTCTTAATATGAAATCGGTCTGCTTTTTATACCTGCTATTGCCCGAAAGAGAACTACAACTATCGCTGTAAATCGGTAAATCCTCGACAGTTTTTCTCACGCAAACGTGGTATCGCTGCGCCGCAATCGCTTCCGCACCGGAGAGATGCTTCGAGAAGGACTTAGTCACAATGTAGCCAATAGCCGCAGGAGGAGGCGATCACCAGCAAAGCGAACCAGCATCTTGCAAGAGCTCTTGCCTCAGAAGACGGATCGCATCGCCAGGGCATCCATCCATTCCGCGCTCACGCGAAGGACTGCCATCGCGGAGATCCGCAATGACAGCGCCCTCTTCACGACAAACGGAATAGTCGTTTCATGCCTTCCTACAGCTAGGAGGTCTGAGCCGCCTCGACCGCCGCGCCCACACGCAGTACGGTGCTCTCGGCGAAGTGCTTGCCCATGATCTGCACGCCAATCGGCAGACCATCCTTGGTCGTCCCGCACGGCACCGACAGCCCACAGATCCCCGCTAGGCTGGCAGCAACCGAGTAGATATCCCCCAGATACATTGCCATGGGGTCGTCGGTTTTTTCGCCCAGCTTGAACGGCGGCGTCGGAGTCATCGGTCCAACGATCACATCCAGATCTTCAAACGCAGTGAGGAAATCGCGCGTCAGCAAAGCCCGAACCTGCTGCGCTTTGCGGTAGTACGCGTCGTAATATCCAGCAGAAAGCGCGTAGGTACCCAGCAGAATCCGCCGCTTTACCTCGGCTCCAAAGCCTTCATCGCGCGTCTTGCGATACATCGCCGAGAGCGTCTTCGACTCCTCAGCGCGCAGCCCGAAGCGAACCCCATCGAACCGCGACAGGTTCGACGAAGCTTCCGCCGTCGCGATCACGTAATAGGTCGGAACCGCATAGCGCGTATGCGCAAGGCTCACCGGATGAATCGTGCAACCAACACCCTTGAGCTGCGCGATCACCCGCTCGACAGCAGCCTTGATCTCCGGATCGAGCCCTTCGCCGAAGTACTCGGCGGGAACACCCACGCGAAGCCCTTCGACCGGCTTCGCCAATGCACCAACGTAGTCATCGACAGGCCGATCGGACGAGGTCGCATCGAGCTCATCCTTGCCCGCAAGCACCGAGAGCACAGTCGCCGCGTCCTTCACCGTGTTCGTCACCGGCCCAACGCGGTCGAGCGACGAGGCAAAGGCAATCAGCCCATATCGGCTCACGCGTCCGTAGGTCGGCAGCAGGCCAACCACGCCGCAGAAGGCCGCAGGCTGACGGATCGAGCCACCTGTATCCGTCCCAAGCGTCGCAACCGAGAAGCCAGCCGCAACCGCCGCAGCCGAACCACCGCTCGAACCACCAGGAACCCGGTCAAGCGCCCGAGGATTCTTGACCGCTCCATAGGCCGAGTTCTCGTTCGACGATCCCATGGCGAACTCGTCGCAGTTGAGCTTGCCCAACAGCACCGCACCCGCAGCCTCAAGCTTCGCCACGGAAGTCGCGTCGTACGGCGGCCGATATCCCTTGAGGATCTTCGACCCGGCCGTGGCCACACTCCCGCGCATGGCCAACACATCCTTGATCCCCACCGGCACACCGGCCAGCGCAGGCAGGGTGTCACCCTTCACCGCCGCAACATCCACCTTCGCCGCCTGCTCGAGCGCCCGGTCGCGGCTCAGCGCCAGAAAGCTATTGATTCCCTTCCCCGTACTTTCGGGGGAGTCGTCCGCTGCAATGCGCGCATAGTGCTCTTCGGCGAGCGCAGTCGCGGTCGTCGCGCCGCTCGTAAGCGCAGCGTGAACCTGGTCGATCGTCAGTATCGTTTCGTTCTTCATGATCTCGGAATTCGTCTCGTTGCAACCGTAGTCAAAGCCGCTCGTGGCTCGGGGATGTTGAAGGCTGGAACTCGCTTGGCAAACCGCCTAGCGCTCGATCACCTTGGGAACCTTGAAGAACCGTCCATCGCTCTCTGGAGCCGAGGCCATCACGGCTGCGCGATCGACCGAAGGTCGCACGGCGTCGGCCCGCAGCGCCGCACCTGCGAAATCCTCATTCGCACCGAGCATCTCGCCCACCTGGGCCATCGCTGGCACGCCGGTCGTATCGAGTTCGTTCAACTGCGCGATATAGCCAAGAACCGCGTTCAGATCCCGCTGCATGCGTGGGATCTCCTCCGCAGTCAGCTCCAGATTTGCCAGCTCGGCAACTCGCAGAACCTCGTCCGCGGAGACCTCCGCCGCTGCCACACTTGTCTCACTCATGTGTCCTGATCCCCTCGATCACTTCTTCAGTTCAAAGTGTATCTCGGTCACTGGGACAGCGGCGATGCGGGCGAGTTCATTCCGCAGATGGGTTCGCATGGAGATCATCTGACTGAGCCATGTGTTGTCAGAGACCTGGATGGAGAGGATGCCATGCTCGAAGGCGACGACCTCGCCATGGGCCGCCATTGCGCTGCCACAGGCGACCGGCCATGCGCTCGCCAGACGATCGGCGTCGGAGAGAGCCCGCAGGCTATGCGCTAGTGAGCCGCGCAGCACGTCACGAATGCCCTGCATCGCGGCCATTGGCTTCGCTCTGGGGGATTCGCGGGTCAAATCACGGGGCATGGGCTGAAGGTCTCCAATCGCGCATGAAACCTAAGATTTTCGAAAGAGAGGAACAAACAGGCTGCGGCACAAATAAAACAGGCCGCATTGCCATAGGAGCGCCCCAAGAGCGGTCCTACGGCAATGCGGCCCTTGGGGCTGAAACTCTTAGGCGGCCTTCTTGGCCGTGGCAACAGCCTTTACGCGGGCGTTGAGGCGCGCCTTGTAACGGCTGGCGGTGTTCTTGTGCAGAACACCCTTCTGAACGCTCTTGTCGAGTATCGACGCGGTCTCGCGGTACTGCGTGGTGGCTGCGGCGTGGTCGCCGGCAACGATGGACTCGCGCAACTGACGCAGGGTGCCGCGCAGCTTGCTCTTGTTTGCACGGTTGATGGCGGTCTTCGCGACGGTCTGACGGGCGCGCTTCAGGGACGAAACATGATTTGCCATAAGCTCTCTTCTCTAAACCCGCAACGATGTCGGGAAAATGGGTTGCAGGTCGAATCAGAGTGATCTCGGGGCCTATCAAGCACCTGATTTCAAAAGTCTATCTGAACCGTAAGCTGTCGTGATGAAACCCGACCCGCGAACACGCATACCTGCAATCTCTGAGTTTACGGAAGTTCGGCCCGCAGGTCAACTATCCAGCCTAGGAATCCATCCCCCGAAAGTCCACAGCCAACTCAAAAAATTGGCTTGACGGCCATCCCATGAAGTTCTACTCTTTCGGCATTCGGACCCTTATTGGCACCATCCGCAATCCGATCAGAAGCACCCAGAACAGCTCTCACGCTGCCCGCAACAACCAGCCTCCAAATCCCACTCTCCAGTTCGCCCCCGGCGCACACCTGTGCCTTAATCTTCATCGTCTTAATCCTCGTTTCCCTGACGGAGGTCAGATCACCCATTGAATAAAAAAACACTGGACATCACTGCCGGCATTGAGCCCCTGTACGGGACCCGCGACGAAAACCTTCGCCTCCTTGAAGATGGCCTGCACGTGACCATCGATCTCCGTTCCGATGGAGTCCATGTCACCGGTCCTGACGAAGCCATCGAGCGCGTCGCTCGGGTCTTCGCGGACTATGAGTACCTCCGAAAATCCGGCGTCACGCTGCAGAACGGCGAGTTGCACGGCATGCTCAAGCTCGTCGTCGCTGATCCAACCGTCAGCCTGCGCAGCCTGGTCGAATCGGGCAAGCAGCGCTCTGCCGGGGTGAAGCGCATGGTGCAGCCGCGCAGCCCGAACCAGCGCAAGTACGTCGAGGCGATCGAGCAGAGCGACATGACCTTCGGCCTCGGGCCAGCCGGTACCGGCAAGACGTATCTCGCCGTTGCTATGGCTGTCGCGGCGCTCATGTCCAAGAAGGTCAGCCGCATCATCCTTGTCCGCCCGGCGGTCGAGGCGGGTGAGCGCCTGGGCTTCCTTCCCGGATCGCTGCAGGAGAAGGTCGACCCGTACCTGCGCCCGCTTTATGACGCGCTCTATGACCTGCTCGATCAGGAGAAGGTCGACAAGCTGCTCGAGCGCAACGTCATCGAGGTCGCACCACTCGCGTTCATGCGCGGACGCACGTTGTCCGACGCCTTCATCATCATGGACGAGGCCCAGAACACCACGACGGAACAGATGAAGATGTTCGTCACACGGCTGGGCAACAACTCGAAGGCCGTCATCACCGGCGACCTCACGCAGACCGACCTGCCGAACCCAAAGAAGTCCGGTCTGCTCGAGGCGCTGAACGTCCTGAACGGCGTCGAAGGCATTCGCTTCTGCCACTTCGAAGACGTTGACGTTGTGCGCCATCACCTCGTCCAGCGCATCGTGCGGGCGTACGATAGCTACGGCCGCGCTCAGCAGCAGCTTCCGTTGTCGATGGACAAGCCGATCGATACCGTGCTGCCCGAACCCGCGATGACCGCTAAACCAATCTCCAAACCGCAGTAAACCGTAGTCTCTGAATCAGCACTCAGGCCGGAGTGCGATACCATCGAGAGCAGGGCAGGGTTCACTCCCTGCTCTCGAGGTATCCGCAGTTCCGGCTTTCGTTTCACCGAGTGCCCGCAAAACCCACGATGATCACCATCGACCCTCCAAGTAGTGCCCCTACGCACAAGTCGACTCCGGCTCGCTCGAAGTCAGGTCTATCTCAGGCTGCCCTGTCGCAACCTGCTTTGTCGAAGTCCGGCCTGACGCGTTTTCTGAACCGCGCCCGTGAGGCCGTTGGCCTCGAAGGTGAGGTCGATGTGCTGCTCACCTCGGATGCTGAATTGAAACGCCTCAACCGCACCTTTCGCGGCAAGAACAAGGCGACGGACGTCCTCAGCTTCCCTGCGTTCGAAGGCCAGTCCGAGCTTGCCGGAGATCTTGCGATCTCGCTCGAGACGGCAGCGCGGCAGGCCGATGCCTTCGGCCACAGCCTGCGCGACGAGGTCCGGATTCTGCTGCTGCACGGTCTGCTGCACCTCTCGGGTCTCGACCACGAGACCGACACCGGCGAGATGGCTGCCCGCGAAGACACATTGCGCTGCGAGCTTCGTCTGCCCACAAGCTTGATCGCGCGCGTCGAGTTCAAAGCGAAGCCTCGGACCGCCGCAGCCAAGAAGAAGACCAGTCTCAAATCCGCGCGTAGGCGAGCACGCGCATGAACTACGCCTATCCCGTTCTTTACGCGCTGCTGCTCGTCATCCTGACGCTCGCAGCCTATGTGGACCGCGTCTACTCCGAGATGGGCAAGTTCCTCGCGCGTGAGTACCAGGACAACATCGACGCGTGGAGTGAGGTCGTCGAGCCGCGCCTGCACCTTGGCCGCGAGTCGATCGCGCTGTCCGCCTCGGTTCTGCGCCAGCTTTCACTGGCCGCAATGGCGCTGCTTTCAGGCCTGCGCCTCTATCACCACTCCCAGGTTGTACCGCACGCAGGAGTAGGAATCGCTGAGATTGCCCGGGCCGTCGCCGAGTTGATCCTCCTCATCCTGATCTTCGACCGCCTGCTGCCCCAGATCCTCTTCACACGCACGCGCGGCCTGTGGATCGCACAGATTCGCCTCTTCCTCGAAGTCCTCTTCTACCTCATTCTTCCGGTCACGCTGCTGCTTGGCCTTTTGCTGTCGATCGCCGCGCTGGCTGAGCCTGAAGATCCAACCGAAGAGGAGCATCCGTCGGAGGCGATGGATGCTCTGCTAGAGGCTGGAGAAGAGGAGGGCATCCTGCAGGAGAGCGACCGCGAGCTCGTCCGCTCCGTCGTCGAGTTCGGCGACAAAGTGGTACGCGAGGTGATGACCCCGCGCCCGGAGATCTACGCCGTCGACGGCAAGCTCACGCTCGAAGAGTTCACCTCGGCGCTCAAGGAGCATGTCTTCTCCCGTGTGCCGGTCTATCTGGGCCACGTCGATAACATCACCGGCATCGTCTTCGCGCACGACCTGCTGCAGATCCTCGACACCGAGGCGGGCCATCGGACTGTGGCTCAACTGCAGCGGCAGGCGGCGTTCGTCCCCGAGACCAAAAAGGTGAATGAGCTGCTGCGCGAGATGCAGCGGGAGAAGCAGCACATGCGGATTGTGATCGACGAGTACGGCGGCGTCGCCGGGCTGGTCACCATCGAAGATCTGCTTGAGGCGATCGTCGGCAACATCTCCGACGAGCACGACGAGGGCGAGGCCGATGATGAACTCATCCGGGAGCCCGACGGCTCCTATGTCGTCTCGGGAACCTTTGAGCTCTCCCGACTGCGCGATCTCTTCCGCGATCAGTTCAGCCCGGAGAACCACTCAAGCGAAGAGACTGCGACCGAAGCCGCAGAGGCAGAGGATGCCGATGCCGAGGAGTCTCGCGAAGGGTACGAATCGCGGGAGACGGAGCAGCCTGCGGCCCTGCGTAGCCCGGATCGCTACGAATCGACGACGCTGGGCGGCCTGGTATCCGAGCTGGCGGGGCACATTCCACTGCCCGGAGAGGTTGTCGAAGAGGACGGACTGCGGCTCGAAGTTCTGGCATCGACCGACCGCCGCGTAGAGCGCATTCGCGTGGCTCTCTCCGGCACGCCCGCAAGCGCCTAGCGGGATCTTGCCCCGAGATCGCCGGAAACCGGACTTCGGCCCACTCCGGCCCGCTCTGGCGGCGCATAATGGAAGAGATGCCCTTTCGCTCAGGTTTTGTCTCCATTATCGGCCGCCCCAACGCCGGCAAGTCCACGCTGCTGAACGCACTGCTCGGCCAGAAGCTCGCCATCGTCACCCACAAACCACAGACCACCCGCACCCGGATCCACGGCGTGCTGGAAGTGCCGCTGAAGAAGAAGGGGAAGGGTGTGGAGGGGCATCCGGCGGCGCAGGTTGTGCTGGTCGACACGCCGGGCGTGCATAAGCCCGAGACGCACCTCGACAAACGGATGATGCAGGAGGTCTACGACGCGCTTGAGTCGCGCGATGCGGTCCTGTTCATCGTCGACGTGACGCACCAGCTTCCGAATCCGGAGAAGAAGGGCTCGCCGAAGCCGTTTACGGCCAATCGTATGGCGCTCTCGGCCGCTGAAGACGACTTCGCGCTCTCGCTGATCACGCGGCTGAAGAAGGAGGCGAAGATTCCGCCGGTGATCCTGCTGCTGAACAAGATCGACGCCATCTCGCCGGGCGAGATTATGCCACTGATCGCTCACTGGTCGTCTCTCTACGAGTTCGCCGACGTGATTCCGATCTCGGCGCGGAAGAAGATCAACCTCGATCTGCTGCTCGACAAGGTTGTGGCCCAGCTTCCTGAAGGCCAGCGCTACTTTCCGAAGCATCAGCTGACCGACCAGCCGGAGCGGTTTCTCGTTGCTGAGCTGATCCGCGAGAAGATCCTGATGCTGACCGGCGAAGAGGTGCCGTACGCGACGGCGGTGGTGATCGAAAAGTTTGAGGAGCCGGTGCCGGAGCTGACGGAGACGGGCAAGGTGAAGAAGCGGCCCGCAGGAGCCAAACTGCCCTTGACCAAGATTGCGGCGGCGATTTACTGCGAGCGGACCGGGCAGAAGGCGATCCTGATCGGCAAGCAGGGCACGATGCTCAAAGAGATCGGGACGGCGGCGCGCAAGGAGATCGAGTCGCTGCTGGGCACGCGTGTTTTTCTTGAACTCTTCGTGAAAGTGCAGGAGGACTGGCGGAGCAAACAGAGCTTCGTTGAGGATCTGGACTGGCGACGGCAGCTTGAGCAGATCGCGGCCAAGCAGGCGGCTGAGGAGTAGTACCCCCCCTCCCCACCTTTTCGTGCAAAGTCTTCTATCGAAATAAGTTAAGCGGTGACTTCGGTCTCCGCTTCGCTTTTTTGCGCGTCCACCCGTGGCTCCCCTGTACCATCTGGGCGCTGCCGGGCACTAACTTTGTCAACTTTGACCGGGCTGGACGAGGCGGCGTCAAGGCTGGGTCGGCTGGCCCATGGTGCGGGCGGAGCGCAGCGCCACGACGGCAAGGATGGCGATCACCCCCAACAGGACGATCCAGAGCAGTTCGGGATGACGCTCGGTGAAGGGGCGGTCCTCCGGCCTGGGGTGGAAGGCCGGGTTCGGCTGCTCCGGGCCGAGCTGCGCGGGCAACGGGGTAGCGGCAGGCTGAAAGAGCTTGGCGAAGTCGTAGACCGGGGCCTGGAGGGCTGGGTCGCCGTAGTAGAGCGTCAGGGGAGAGGACGGCGGGGCGAAGCAGATGCGGCGCTGGCGCATCTCGAGGCGGATGGCGGCCAGGGGCAAGGGTGCGTCGTCGCCGTTGTCGATCGCGACCTCGATCTTTGCCGGGCGCTGCATATTCGAGCCTATCGAGACCGGGATACTCAACTCTTCGTGCGCGATCTCATGGTTGGCCTCGGTGGTGTGGACGCGGAGGATGGTCGCGGTGCTCTTCTCCGGCTGCATGGGCTGCGTCTGGGAGTCGGTCGTGCTGTCCGTGCCTGAGGCGTTCTCCGGACTGGCCTCGGCGTTGATCTCGACGGTACGGCTGAAGTTGCCTTTGTAGTTTGGCGGCAGGTCGAAGGAGATGCGCTCGACCGGAACGCGGACCGGAACGTTGAAGGTCGCAATCGTCTGCCGGTTGCGCTGGATGAAGCTACCAGTCGCCTGGACTTTTTGGACTTCGGTGTAGAGCGTCTGGGCTTCGCGGCTGGGCGGCACGCTCGCGCTGGTGACCATCGCGGGATCCAGAGGCGGCGAAGGGCTTCCGGGAGCGGCAGCGACTTCGAGTTCCACGTGGAGATAGGCGAAGTTGGATTCCGGCAGCGGCAGGCTCGTGCTGTGGGAGAGGTTCTGGCGGGTGAGATCGAAGAGGGTGAAGCTGCCGAGTTTGGTCTGCGCGCTAGTCGTCGCGGTTCCACCCGAGACGGTCGCGGTGGCAAGAAAATCCTTGCGGTTGATCGTGAGGACGACATCGGTGTACGGGCGGTGCGGCATCTCAAGATCGAAGACGATGTGGCCACCGCGCAGCCCGAGATTCAGAATGCGGGCCTCCTCGCTCTCCTGCTCGAGAGGCTCGCTGAGCGTGGTTGCGTAGGGGATCTCTGCGTGGTCGGCGTTGAAGAGCCGAAGATCTTTGAGGTCGGGCGCGGCGTGGGCGAAGACCTTCGCGTCCAGCGTGGCGCAGGCCTGGGTCGATGCGCCTTGCGTGGCGGAAGACGAGGTGACGGCGCGCTGATAGCGAAGATGGTCCGGCGTCGCCGTCGGCGCTGCGAGTTGACCAGAGAAGAGCGCAAGTGCGAGTGAGGCTTTCAGGGCGGCGGGCATGCTCGGGGTCAATTGTACGCAAGCGTGCAGGCCGTTCTCGATTCACACCGCGCGCTTTCCGCGACCCGATCGCTTCAGTCAGTGTGTGGTTGGTCGCGCAGGCTGAGCCAGTCCTTCTGGTAGGCGAAGCTGACGGCCATCAGCAGCACGCCGAGCCCGAGGAAGCTGACCACGCGATAGCCCGCGCTGAGGCTGCGGATGTCGTAGAGAAAGGTCTTGGCGATGGCGACCAGCAGCAGGATGAGCCCTTGCCAGCGCAGGAAGCCATTGCGTCGGACGAAGCCTGCGGCCAGCAGCCCTGCGCCGTAGAGCGCGAAGAAAGCCGAGATGGAGAGCGCGGTTTCGAGGCGGGAGTCGGAGTAGAGGGCGTGCGTGGGCGCGCGATACCAGAGGGTGCCGATCTCGAGCACTCCGGCTTCGAGCGCGACGAGATTGAAGGCGATGACCGAGCCTGCCGCGATCTGCAGCCAGTGCGGACCGCCTTCTCGTGACGTAGCGGAAGCGCCGGATTCAGCCTCTCCTGCTTCGCGATGCAGCGCGAGAAGGCCGATTGCCGTGGCGGCGGCGAAGGCGAGCAGACCGGCCAGCGCAGTGGCGAAACGTCCATTGAAGACAGCGATCGAAGGGGAGGGATAGATCCAGAGCGGATGAAGGATCAGGCCGACGAAGCCCAGCAGCAACGCAGCCGTAGCGAGTCGACGGAGGGTGATCGGCACGGGATCGTCCTGTGGCGAAGCTTCAGCGCGCATTCCGTCCGCTTCGAAGTGATTCGCGGCCCAGAGCAGCATGACGGCCTCAGCCAGCCACGCGAGCGAGATGGCCGCGCCGGACGCCTTGAGCGGGATGGCGATGGTGAGGAAGACGACGGCCAGCGAGAGATGGATGGCGCGGGCCGGGGGGCGCTGCGGCAGTTGCGTCAAGCCGAGGTAGACGGCTGCGAGCAAGAGCGCGCACCAGGGCAGGGCGTCGTGCTGGCCACCGTCCTGAAGCGTCTGGTAGAGCGCGAACGAGAAGAAGAGCGCGTTGGCCAGCGGGAGCAGGATGTCGGCAATCTGGAGTGCGGATCGATGGGCGAGTGTTTCGCTGGGTCTTCTTGTTTCGTCCGAGGTCTCCGCTAGGTCGCTCGCGTCGGGCGCGATGGGGATGGTGAGGAAGACCAGAAAGAACGCCGCAAGGAAGAGGCTGGTGGAGAGGATCTGATCCGCGGAGTACCAGCTGAAGAACCAGCCAATGAAGTAGACGGCGGTCGCGGGTAGCGCGATCAGGAGCAGGCTGGGCCAGGGGTTGGGACGGCGCTGCTGGACGCGCACGAGAAGGGCGGTTACGAGATCGATCGCCAGCAGATAGCTGAACAGGAAGACCTGATGATTGCCGCCGGTCGAGAGTAAGAGCGGGGTCGCGAAGGCTCCGGCGAGCGCGTAGACGGCGAGGAGTTCGGAGATCTGCGACCACGCCATGAAGGCGTTCCAGGCTGCGATTGCGATCATCAGCGCAAAGGCCAGCGGCGCGGGCAGCAGGTGATAGAGCCGGAAGGCGGCCCACAGCGACAGGTAGAGCACGCCTGAGCCGACGGCCTTGAGCGAGTAGGAGAACGCGGCGAAGCCCTGGCGACGGAAGCGCTCGGACCAGACGACGAGGCCGGCACCGGCGACGAGGCCGACCAGCACGCGGCCAAGTGGGCCGATCCAGCGGTTGTCCATCGCCAGCTTGAGGAACCAGGTTGCACCGAGCAGCAGCGCGACGATGCCGATACGGTTGAAGACCTGCGCGCCGAGGCGGTCTTCGAGCGAGGCTTTGGCTGGCTTTTCGGCCTGCTGGTTGAGGAAGGCTGGTGGCACGATTTCGGTGGAGGATGAGGTCTTGATGGGGGCGGGAGCAGGGGCTTCGGTCCGTGCGGCTTCGATGTAGCCAGGGGCAAGCCGTTCGGCGAGCCAGCCGACGGTCTGCTCGAGGCGCACGAGGCGTTGCTCAAGGCTCTTGAGGGTTTGCTGGATGGAGAGATCGTCAGAGCTTGAAACAGGCTCTTCGCTGCGCTTCGGTTGTTCGGAGCCCTTTTCCGCCGGATCCATCCTGCCTGCCTCTCTTATGCTGATTGGACGCTACGATCTCACTGGCTACGATCTCACTGTACGACGAGCAGCAGCCCGAACCGGGTCACTGCCGGCCGAAACTTGATAGTCTTCATGCCAGATAGAGGGACACAGATGCGGATTTTGCTGGTGGACGACGACGCGATGAGCCGGGAGCTATGGACGATGCTGCTCGAGGCGGAGGGGTATGCGGTCGAGGCGGCTGCATCTGGGGAGGAGGCGCTGGCGCTGCTCGAACGAGCGGTGCAGAGCAAGCCCCCGGAGGTCGTGTTGACGGATATGCAGATGCCGGGGATCTGCGGCGCGGAGCTTGCTGAGGCGCTCAGGGCGGCAAGCGCGACGCCGCTTCTGCTGGCGATGAGTGGGAGTCAACCGCAACCCGCGGCGCTCAAGGGATTCAACGGCTTCCTGTTGAAACCGTTCACGATTGAGGCGTTGAATGAGGCCATTCGGACGGCTGCACCGTCTCATAAGAAGGCGCATGCCCCGAAAGTGTACGTTACTGAAGTGTCGGAACAGGGTAGTCTGGCATCTCACCCTGAAGAAGACGCGGGTGGGCTGGATGAGGACATCTTCACCCGGTTGAGCCATGCGATGCCGACGGCCAAAGTACAAGAGCTGTATGCGTTGTGCCTGAGCGACGCAAAGCAGCGAATCCAGAGGATGGAAGAGGCCTTTGAAGCTGGAAACGATGCCGATTTTCGCAGTGCGGCGCATGCGATAAAAGGCGGCTGCGGAATGATCGGCGCGGTCGGTTTGAAGTCGCTTGCGGGCGAGCTGGAAGAGGTTGGTTTGAGCAAGGGGAACCCGGGTACTAAGGTTACCCTTGAACAATTGATGGTTACGTGCGAAAAGTTTGAGCGTATGCTGAGCAGACGTTGGGTTTGTGAATAGAACGCGAGGTGCTCCCTCTGGAGATCTGGTCCGATGAAGACAGCTGAGATGAAGACATTCGAGAAGAAGATTCCCTTCACTACGCCCGATCAGGAGATACGCATCGTTGTTGCCGACGATCACCCCGTCGTCCGTTTTGGCGTGAAGAACATGCTGCTGAGCGAGCCGGGTTTCGCCGTGGTTGGCGAGGCGAGCGACGGCGACGACGCAATCACCCAGACGCTTGAGCTTGAGCCCGACATCCTGCTGCTCGACCTGCAGATGCCGCGCCTGCCGGGCATTGAGGCGATGCGCGCCATCATGAGCCGTTCGCCCCGCGTGAAGATTATTCTGCTGACCAGCACGATCTCGACTCAGCAGGTCATCGAGGCGCTGCAGATCGGCGCGCGCGGTATCGTGCTCAAGGACTCGGTCGCCGGTGATCTGTCGGAGTCGCTGCGCGCTGTATTGAGCGGAGACTACTGGATCGGTGGCAAGCGCGTCGCCAACCTGCTGAAGGCGCTGCACGAGCTGATGCAGAAGGCCGCCGCCGCGCCCGAGCGCAAGACCTACGGGCTGACGCCGCGTGAGCTCGAAGTCGTCACCTGCATCGTTCAGGGCTGCAGCAACAAAGATATCGCTCGACAGTTTACGATCTCTGAAGAGACGGCCAAGCGCCATCTCTCGAATATCTTCGATAAGACCGGTGTCTCGACACGGCTGGAGCTGGCCCTGTTCGCGATCGCCCACAAACTCGTAGATCCGGACGCCTAAGAAAGCATCCAGCCTCCAGGGAGAGCCGGACGCCTTCTGGCTTACGGCTGCGCAGCACCTGGAGGAGAGTTTTGTCCAAGACAGAATCAACAATGGTAAGCCTGGGCACCACAGCCCCGGCCTTCGAGCTGGTTGACGTACTGAGTGGCAAGGCGATGAGCCGCGACGATGTTTTCGCGCTCACCTGGGACGACGAGGCAGGAGCCTCCTGTCCGGCATGCCATGGACTGCTCGTGATGTTCATCTGCGTCCACTGCCCCTACGTCAAACACATGGAAGCAGAGCTGGCGCGGATCGGCGTTGATTACGCACGGAAAATCGCCATCGCGGCGATTCAAAGCAACGACATCGAGCAGTATCCCGACGACGGGCCAGAGGGAATGCGGGAACAGGCCAAGCGGCTGGGCTTCCGCTTCCCCTACCTGCTCGACGAGATGCAGGAGGTCGCCCGCTCCTACGATGCGGCCTGCACGCCGGACTTCTTCCTCTTCGACTCTGGAATGCGCCTGGTCTATCGCGGCCAGCTCGACGAGAGCCGCCCAAGACGCGGCGAATCCGGCAACGATCTCCCGGTCACTGGCAAAGATCTACGCGCCGCGATGGATGCGGTGATCGAGGGCAAGCTGCCTGACACCAACCAACGAAATAGCATCGGCTGCAACATCAAGTGGAAGAGCTAGCGGCCTGCACTTCAACAGGAACACAAACAAGAAGCCCCGGGATATGCCGGGGCTTTTCGTTGCATCGACGATGCCTAGTGAGTCTTCGTCGCGTCCGAGCCATGCTGCTTGACCAGCTTGTTATAGAGCCCGAGGATGAGGAACGGCGCAGCCCATTGTCCAATGAACAAAGCATTGTGAGTATCCTTCTTCACCTTGAAGGATACGGAGACGGCCATCGACGCCAAGGCCGCGGCAAGATAAACGCTTGAGGGAATCTGGGACGTGAACTTCTCAATGGCCGCAGTGATCTGGTCTTCCTGCGCCTCACCTGCTGTTACGCGGTAATCGGTCATGTGCTTGCTCTCCTGAAGATTGGGCGGAGAATGCCGCCTGTTCAAAGAGGGATGCCGATTGGCGTGGATCAGGGGATGTTGCTCGCGGCGCAAATGCTCGCGATGTTCATCGGAGGAAAAAGGGTGGAGCATATTGTCATTGCGCAAACGAAGCGTCCTGCCGGACGGGCCTCCTACGCGGAGGGCGGTCCCTTCGGGATGGGTATACCGCTTCGCGTGGTGCTCCCGTTGGTCGCAAATATCTAGTGGCGGCGGCTGCCTTGCTCTTCGCCGATCAGTTCCCCGTCGCGCATCGTCAGGATACGGTCGGCGATCTGCGCCGCTTCAGGATTGTGCGTAATCATCAACACCGTCTGGTTCAGCTCGCGGCTGGAGTCGCGCAGCATCTTGAGCACCGCGTCGGAGTTCTTGGTGTCGAGATTGCCCGTCGGCTCATCGGCCAGGATAATCGAAGGCCGCGTGATCAGCGCACGCGCAATGGCGACACGCTGCTGCTCGCCGCCCGAAAGCTCGTTAGGCCGATGTCCCAGCCGCCCGTGGATCCCTAGAACCTGCGAGAGGTGCTCGAGCAGTCCGCGGTCCAACTCCGTCTTCGGCGTACGGCCCAGGTTGGCAATATCGTGCGCAATCTCGATGTTGCCCAGCGCGCTGAGAGTCGGCAGCAGGTTGAAGCGCTGGAAGATGAAGCCGATGCGCGCGCGGCGCATCTTGGTCCGCTCGGCGTCCGAAAGCTTGGCGAAGTCGGTGCCGTCAATGGTGACGGAGCCGGAGCTTGCGCCGGTGAGGCCGCCCAGAACGTAAAAGAGCGTCGATTTGCCGGAGCCGGAGGGTCCGACGATGGCTACAAACTCACCCGGGTCGGCGGAAAAGCTGACGTTGCGCAGCGCTTCGACTTCAAGTTTGCCGGAGCGATAGGTTTTGCCGAGGTTCTGGGCGAGGATGATAGGAGTCATTAGGCTAGAACAAGTTTAGCGCAGGGAACGCACATGGGGATAACGAGGTCCGGCCCTAAGGCCGGCAGCAAGACCGGCGGCAACCGATGAGGTGGATGGAGTTGCTACTGTTTGCGCTCGCAGGTTGGAGCGCGCTGGGACTGATCGGCGTTGGAATCTCGTTCCGGATCGGCCAGCGTGCGCAGGCTCGCCGTCACGCTTTTTGGCTGCTCGGCGTCTGGGTGGTCTACGCGGTGATTCTGGGGGGAACCTCGCTCATGCAGTCGCAGCGCATCGTGTCGCTTGGCCACGACCAGTGCTTTGGCGCGATGTGCTTCGCGGTCCTTGGCGCGGAACCGGTCGAGGCGCTCGTGCCGGGTGAGACGGGAGCGGTTGTGCGGGTGAAGATCAGGGTCTCCAACCACGGCAAAGAATCCAAGGCGGAAGAATCGATCAGGGCGTATGTGATTGATGCCCAGGGCAGGCGTTGGGAGCCTCTGCCGGGCCTCTCCGGAAACGCGCTCACCTCTCGGGTGGCGGGAGGGTCGTTGATGCTGAGCGAGCCGGTCTTTCGCGTGGCTCAGGATGCGTCCGGCTTGCAGCTTATCTTTACCCACGGAGCGTGGCAGCCGGGACGACTTGTGATTGGGGATTCAGACAGCCTTGGACATCGGCCGACGATCGTGAAACTCGGTCCGTGACTGGGGAGTGACGCGAACCAGAACGCAGAGGCGATGCGTCCGGTTCGCGATATCCAAGGCGTACACGACAGGGAAGCAAGTACAGCAGGCTCGGGCCCGAGCGAGTGATGCAGTGGGTGCCGCATGCAGGGAATGAAATTGGAACCAGAGAGACTGCGAATAAGGCTTACGAGTGCAACAAGGGAAACAGGGGCGTGCTGGAAGCGAAGCAAGTGAGGCAGGTCATTCAGTCAAGCGGTGCAGAACAGCAATCCGTAGGGGCAAGGTCGATCAAGCGAAGCAAGCAGAGCTACGGTGCAATCAGGCCAGGCTGGAGCCGGTCATCAAAAGGGTCTGCAGCGTCTGCTGCTGCAGGAAAGAGATCTCGATCCGAACGCCGACGATCTGCTTGGCCTCCGCTTTGCCGAGATAGTGCTTGCGGCAGGTGCAGAGATCGGTCAGCGCCGTGTGGGTCGAGCGGGTGAGCTCAAGCCCGGAGGCGATCATGCCCGCATAGAAGTCCAGAATGAAGCGAAGTTCGATCTCGAGCGTGATCTCGAAGGCGCTGGCCGAGATGCTGCGCCGCTCATGCACCCAGCCACCACAGCTGGTAAGCGTGCGCGAAAGCAGAGGCAGAAGCAGTTCGCGCTGATCGTAACTATAGCTCTGGATATCGAGTAGCTGCATGACGGAATTTCCTCTCGCGATCAGTTGGTTGTTCCTGATGTTAGTTGGTTCATCGGACCGTTAGACCAACCCGTGATGGGGGTCAACGGTACGCCGGTCATGTGACGTTTGAGGGACGTCCTACTCTGGAGTGGTAT
>Ga0302314_10005235_pt1 | contig 23701 bp, 17 predicted proteins | sample III_Palsa_N2_3_FD_200533 | JGI IMG/M metagenome (GOLD analysis project Ga0302314, IMG submission 200533) | Peat permafrost microbial communities from Stordalen Mire near Abisko, Sweden - III_Palsa_N2_3 | ecosystem: Environmental > Terrestrial > Soil > Palsa > Peat permafrost | place: Sweden... | reverse complement strand
CCGTTGCCCGCGGTGCGGCTGTAAGCGCTTTCCCCATCGATCGCAGGGCTTGCGGGACTCGTTGGGGCCCGGGGTGTCGAGGACAATCACTGCATGACCGTTTCACAGTCGCCACAGGCAGGCGCGCGCCATGCCCGGCATGCGGGGCTTCGCTATGGATATGACGAGGATCCCGGCATTCACCGTCGCCGGCGCGGTCGCCAATTCGATTACTTCGACGCGCGGGGGCGACGCATCCTCAATGCCGGGCTGATCGAACGCTGCCGCCGGCTGGCGGTACCGCCGGCCTGGACCGATGTCTGGATCAGTCCGCGCGCCAACAGTCACATACAGGCGACCGGGCGCGACGCCCGCGGGCGCAAACAGTACCGCTACCACGCGGATTGGCGCACCGTGCGCGATCGCAGCAAGTTCGAGAACATGAGCGCGTTCGGCGACTGTCTGAGCGTGATCCGGGCACGTGTGCTCAACCAGTTGGCCCGGGACGAACTCGATCGCGACCGCGTGGTCGCGGCCATCGTCCGCCTGCTGGATCGGACGGGATTACGCGTGGGCAACGACAGCTACCTGCGGGAAAACCATACCAGCGGCTTGACCACGATCTCGAAGAAGCATGTCCTGCTCCACGGCCGGGAGATCGAACTGGACTTCCCCGGCAAGGGCGGCAAGGTCTGGCACGGATCGGTACTCGCGCCACGGGTCGCGCGGGTGGTGGCCGAGTGCCAGGGCATCCCCGGCTATCGCCTGTTCAAGTACCGGGATGCGACCGGCAAGGCGCACGCCGTTGGATCGGCCGAGATCAACCACTGGTTGCACGAACTCACCGGGAATGCCGAACTCACCGCGAAGGACTTCCGCACCTGGCACGCCTGCACTTTGTTCATTGAAGCCGCCCTCGAGCCGCCGCCGCAGGGCAAGCCCCTGCCGATCAAGGCGCTCCTGACGCGTGTTGCCGGGGAGCTCGGCAACACTCCGACGATCCTGAAGAAGAGCTACATCCATCCGAATCTGATCGACTTGTGGCACGACGGCAGCTTTGCGACACCGGCCTGGCAGCGCATCACCCGCCGTCAGATACCGCGCCACTTCTCGAAAACCGAAGGCCTGTTCCTGCGCTGGCTGCGCAGCCGTTACTCGGCGCGTGAACGCCGCTAGCGCGCCGCGAGCTGCTTCAGCAGGCCCGGCGTAAACCCGGGCTGCCGGGATGCTGCCTGCCAGGTCGAGTCGGCCGCCGCGGTCACTGCGACCGGTGTCGAGCTATCGCCGGCGACCTCGAAACGGCCATCGTTTGCGACCGTGAGCCAGGAACGGGTGGATTGCAGCCAGGTCGAGGTCGCGATCTCGCCCTGATCGCTTCCGGTCAGGGCGAACCATCCGATCTTGCCCTGATCGGAGCCAATGAGAACCGTCGAAGTGGACCGGCTGAAGCTCACACCTGTCACCCGGCCCTCGATCGTCCCCAGCAGCAAGGGCTCCTCGGTCGTCGATGTCTTCCACAGATGGACTTCTCCATCATGAGTCACTACTACGGCCGCATCGCCGGAGGGCACGAAGTCGATGCTTTCGACGGCAGCATGCAGTTGCAGCGAGCGTCGGATCCTGAATCTCTTGAGGTCATAGAGGATCACCTGGCCTTGCGCCGACGACAGCAGCAGTTCCGTACCTGAAGGTGACGATTTCATCGCGTCCCAGAAAGCGTGGGGAACGATGGCATCCGTTTCCGGGTCGCCATTCATCGGGTGCTGGTGCAGGTGCTCGCCAAGCAGGTAGAAGAGTGACGATCCGTCCGCGGACAACTCTAATGCACCGGGCAGACCTGCGAGCGCAACGGACCTGACCGCAGCGCCCGTTGACGCATCAAGTATCTGGGCCGACGCCCCGGTAGGCGAACGGGAAACCCATGCCAGGACACGCCCATCCGGGGTGACGCTGAGGTAGCGGGTATCCTGCACGCTCAATGATTTCGAAACACCCGGATTTCCGCTGATCCATACGGACAGCGCCGCGTTCGTTTTCCCGGGCAGGGCGATGTTCAGGCCTCGCGGCCATGGGATACGACTTACCGCACCCGGGTCTGGCAGTTGGAAGCTGCTGATGCTGTCATCCGCGGCAATCGTCACGTTGACTGATCCGGCGCCTTGCGCCGCAGCGGTCGTAAGCAACTGGCCTCCGGGAATCACCGTCTCGGTGTCTGCGCCGGGAAGCCTCCAGGCGCCAATCGCGCCACCGCCTGTCGCAACCAGGACCGAGCCGGCGGCGTCCATCGCGAGCGTATCGATCTTCCTCATCCCGGAAGGCCATGACTTCCGCTCGGCCCCGCTGGCGGCATCGATCATCCGCAAGGTCCCGGCTGAATCGGCCACGAACAGCCGCGCGCCGTCGGCGGAAAAGAGCGCCGCCTGGATGCGGTCAGATTTGATCAACGGGTGGTCATCCGCCGTCTGTGGCAACCGGGTCTGGAAGAACGAACCATCGTTGCGGATGCGGATCAGGTGTCGTCCATCGGGGTCGACGACCATGGAGGTCAAGAAGGGGCCCGGAATCGGCAGTTGCGGACCCGGTTGGGCGGACTCCACCACCGCCGCCGGCGTCAACGAGGGCAGCTGGTAGGTCCGCACTTTGCCGCCCGCATCAGCGATGTAAAGCAGGTCACCCCGCCCGCTCAACGTGGAAATCTGGGCGGCATCCTTGGTGAGATCGACCGACTGCAGCAACGTTCCCTGGCGTGAGTAGAGGGCCAGGAGATTATTCGTGACCACGAGCAGATTCGCGCCGTGCCCCAGCCAGCGAACCAGGCCGTTGACGGTATAGCCGTAGCCCTTCACCACTTCAATGACTTCGGGCGTGGCTGCACGGGTCGTGATCGATACCTTCCCGGAATGACCCAGGGTCGCGACCTCTCCGGTGGGTGAAAGATCCAGGCTGACCAGGTCCTCGTCGGCTGTGTGCGTCCAGAGAACTGCGCCATTTTTCGGATCAAGTGCAACGATCCTGTTGTCGCCAAGCCCCACGAATTCCCGCCCGTCGGCGCTCATGACGCCGGACTCGAGGTTCCCCAAGGTCGAGGGCTGGTACAACACGGCCGGTCGCGCCGTTGCTGAGAGAGGCGGCGCGCGAAGGGTCCGCGATGGGATGAAACCCGCTACGGTCATTGTCAGGGGATCCAGCAGCAGGGGTCTGTATGCGACGGTGACGTTCGGGGCGGGTTCTGCTTCCAACTGGGGCGGTGCGAACAACCGCGGCTGTTGGATCTGGATCGCTTCGCTCGATCCGATCACGTCGGGACCTTCGAAGCCCCGACCGCCAGTGCCTTTCGGTGCGGCGACGGCGACGTTATTTGCGGCCCAGTCCAGCCACTGCGCGACGTTCGTTGTCCCGGGCCCCACGCCGGTCTGCTCCGCGGAGGCCCGGTCCTGCAGCAGGCCTTCCATCATCAGACCGTAGGTCAGGACTCCGTGCTCCAGCCCCTGCAGCTCGGCGGCCTTCTGGGTCGAGAGGGAAGCGGCCAGGATGTAGATCCGTTTGTCGTAGGCCAGCTGTGCCAGCCCGCGCGAATTCGCAGGTCCGCGATGTTCGGCCAGTTTGTCGCCCACGATTTCACCGGACTGGCAGGCATCGATGATGAGGGCCGCGGTGGCCGCCTGTTCGCCTGCCAACACGTTCGTAAGGTCGACATCGCTGATGGCGGAACGGGCAAGGACAGCGCTGCGCGGATCCAGCAGTTCGCTGGGAGCACCGGCAAAATCCAGGTCCTGGGGCAGCAGATAGTAGCGGTCACCGACTGCGATGCCGTGCCCTGCATAGTAAATGACGAGGGAGTCCTCCGGCCGCACCTGCCCCGAGACGTCCGCAAGAGTCTTCAGGATGCGCTCGCGGGTCGCCTCGCCATCCAACAGCGTAGTGACGTGAATGTCTCCTGGTGGTGCTTCCGGGGCCGTAGTCGCCGCCGCCAGAACCGCGGCGCCGAAGGCGTCGGGTTGCGGGTGTGCGGCAAGCTGGCTCGCAGTCAGTTTGACGTCCTGTCTTTGGACCGTGAGCGCGGCGGCCGCCAACTGCGCATCCTGGCGCGCATAGTTCAGATGGAGGGCCTGATTTTTATAGTCGTTGATACCAATGGCGACGACGTAGAGATCGCTCGGTCGCTTCAGGGTTGCAGGTCCGGTCACCTGCGCAATGGCATCCGACGTCTTGACGTTGCTCTGATTGAAAGCGTAGGCCCGGAATCTGTTCGGGCCCGCAACCAGGTCCGCGGTCATCTGCAGATGGCGTCCCGCCGGGACATCGCCGCTCCAGGTCTTGAGCAATACGCCATTGCGGAACAGGTGGACATCGCGAACCGCCACCCCCCCAGCGGACTTTGCCTGCAGGTCGAGCGATACCTTACCGCCGGTCACGTGACCGGCGGTCAGATCGAGGGTGCCCGTCCGGCGATCCTTGAGCGCCAACAATTGCGCGAGCTTTGGCCTCGTCCCGGCGAGCACCGCAGCAACCAGCCCCGGGGTGTAGAACTGATCGAAAAAGTCCTGGACCGGCTCCGATCCCGCAAAAGTGTCGGCACTGAACTTCCAGCGCAGTCCGGACCATGCGCCGTCACTTGCATCAAAGAGGCCGGCTGGCGTCCATAGCAGCCAGTCGCGCCCATTCGCAAACAGCATGAGTGACATCAGCACCTGCCCGCTGCCGGCGTCCAGAAAGCGGGTACTGCCGTCGGCGGAATTGGCCACCAGCCAGTTTCGCTCCGCAATGTAAAGCATCGACCGGCTGGGATAAGGAAGGTTTGTCACCGCAACCGGTTGACCGCTTGCGTCCCAACGCAGCACGGAGCCATCCTGAAGGGAGATGTAGACTGAGGCGCTGCCGCCCGCCACGATGCTTGCGACGGGCTCGCTCACGGTGACGGCGGTCCCGCTACCACCATCAAGCGGCACGCTCTGCAGCGTCTCATAACGGGCCAGGATGACCGCACTGCCGTCGGCGCGGATCGCCCAGGAGGTAACCGGTCCGGGGCCCAATCCAAAGGACGACTTGACGGAGGCCGGAGGCGGGAGCGCGGGAAGCTCGTGGGCGGAAGCCAGGTCATAGCGCTGAGTGGCACCCGTATTCACATTCACCGCCAGCAGCATTCTTCCATCCGGCGTGAATCCAAACTGGAGGCTCTCGGGGTTGTTGAGCGGGGCTGACTTCTCGCCGGTCAGGACCCAGGTCCCCACCAGAGGAGGAGTGGCGAAGAGTTCAGGCGCAATCTTGCTGAGATCGTAGATTGCCACCTGCAATGGACCACCCGGGATACTCACCGGTTCGCTCACGAGATAACGACCGTCGCTGCACGCCGCCATCGGTATCGGGGCGGCCATCGGCAGCGGACTGCTGAGCGACAGCAGGTTGGGTGGATTGCTTGGAAAGAGCGCATTGTTGACCCAGCCACCCTGGGACAGAGCAAACGGGCCCGCCTCTCCTTTCCACCGCGGCACAAGCGTCAGGGTCCGCCCGAGATAGAGCCGCTTTATCCGCAGCGTCTCGTCCATGCGCGTCGCGTTGCCCTGCGCATCCACCAGCAACAGGTCGTTCTCACCCAGGGTCTTCACCTGTGTCACTTCGCTGCCGTGAATGGCCGTGGGCGCGACGCACCGTAACGTGCTGGCGTCACAGATACTCGGAACTCCCAATGCCGGGCCCGTGGCGATGATCGACGCGCCCGAATGGGCCAACTCAGAAAACGCCTTGTCGTATGCGACCTGTTGAGCGACCCTGCCGGCCGTCAGATCCACACGCTCGTTGCCGCCGGGATAGGCATTGAGGACTTCGTGAGGGCCGCCTTTGCCCGAGTGGCCCGGCAGCAGCAGCAGCGCCAAGGTGTAGTTTTTGACCGCAACGTCGGCGACCTGATTCCCTCCTGGAATGCCCAGCGCGAGGATGTGACCGTCGGATCCGATGACGACGAGATCACTGCCGAGGTCGATCGCCTGCACCTGTCCCGGCACATCTTTGCTAAGAGTTGGAGTGCCATCGCGGGTATCAAATATTACGAGATGCCTGCTGTTTGGATCCAGGCCGGTCACTACTGCGATCAGATTGCCATCGGGGCTCATCCGGCTCAGATCAAACATGCCGCCGCCGATCCTGGCCAGTAGCTTCATCCCCAGAGTCGCCGGATCGATACGATAGAGGCTCTGCAAGCTCAGACCGAAGAGTCGGCCGTCCGGCGCGGCGAACAGCTGCACCAACGGCTCGTTGAGCTTGGCGCTTTTCGCAATGGTAAACGTGTCGACATCGATGACGCGCAACGTATCGATGGTGCTGACGATGGCCAGGTGCGAATGGGGCAGAATGGCGAGGGTCTGCACTTCGGCGGCCGCCCGCTTGGCCAGGAAGCGAGCATCTGCGGCATTCCAGATGCAAAGCGTCCCGTCCATTCCCAGGGTCGCAAACCAGTCCGACGAGGACTGGGTGGCAAGCAGCCTGACACCGCCCTGATCACCCATTCCGCCCTCGTGGGCGGAGGGAACCAGCAGGATGGGCGAGGACTGCGGTGGCGCGGCGTCAGCCGAATAAGCCGCGAACGCGGTCAGCAGAGGAGCCAGCAGTGCGACGCACGCCAACATTGCGCAACGGGCTCTCATCGGCTTCCCCCTGCGGCCAAGGCAACGGTTGCGGGATTCTGGCGCCGTGACGAACGGCGCGCAAGTCAGGTGCGGCGCCGTTCCGTGAGCAACTGACTCAGATAATCCGAATCAATGGGTTTGGTCAGATGCTGATCGAAGCCCGCCTCGAGTGCCTTGCGCTTGTCGTCGACCTGGCCCCACCCGGTCACGGCGAGCAGCAATACGCTCTTGCCTTTGATGCTGGCGCGCATGCGCCGTGCCACTTCGTAGCCATCAATATCGGGCAGCCCGATGTCCAGAATCACGACCTCGGGCTGGGTGCCCTCGAAGGCCTCCAGCGCACTGCGGCCATCGGCGGCAATTCTGACATCGTGCCCGTCCATCTCGAGCAGCATCCCGAGGGTCGCTGCGGCGTCCGCATTGTCATCGACGATCAGCACGCGTTGTCCGGATGAAGCGCCCGGCGGCGCATTTTTCGCGTCATTCAATTCTTGATCTCCCTGAGGCGGCCCCACCGCCCTGACCCGGTCTCCCGACGGCCCGCTTTCACCCCGAATCCTACCGCCTTGTGCCATCAGACGGACCGCAGATCGGTGCCATCATTGCAACAAATTGATTTTATTGCTCTGTTCATCGTCTAATGCCCGGGATGGGCGACACCAAGGCCGGCTTTCCCGCTGAAGCACGCTCATCGATCCGCGCGCTGGCCAGTTCGCTCATCCGGGAAGTTGCCAACGCCGGCATGGGCCGAGCGGATGTACTGCCATTCTGGTTCGGCGAGTCGGACCAACCCACAGCCGGCTTCATCCGCGATGCGGCGGTCCGCGCCCTGGACCAGGGCGAGACGTTCTACTCGCAGAATCTCGGCCGCCCCTACCTGCGCGAGGGCATCGCTTCCTATCTCTCCGGGCTGCACGGCCGGCCGGTCAGTCCGGGCCGAATCGCGGCAACCAGCTCCGGCGTGACCGGACTGATGATTGCCTCTGAGCTGCTGATGTCACCGGCAGACCGGGTGGTCGCGATTACTCCGTTATGGCCCAACCTGTGCGAGATCCCGAAGATTCTTGGTGCCGAGGTCGTTCGCGTACCGCTGAGCGTGCGCCAGGGCCGCTGGTCGCTCGACCTGGATCAGCTCCTGGACACGCTCACGCCCGACACCCGGGCACTGATCATCAACTCACCGAACAATCCCACGGGCTGGACCATCGACGAGGCGGGCGTCGTGGCAATCCTCGCGCACTGCCGGCAGCACGGCATCTGGATCCTCTGTGATGACGTATACGAGCGCCTGGTGTACGACCCGACCCAGCGCTCGGCTCCTTCGTTCCTGAAGCGCTACGAGGACGGCGACAGGATCGTCTCGGTCAACAGCTTCTCGAAGGCCTGGTCGATGACGGGCTGGCGTGCGGGCTGGATGGTGGTGCCGCCCGCGCTGGCAGCGGAGCTCGGCAAAGTAATCGAGTACAACTTCTCGTGCATGTTCGAGCCGGTGCAGCGCGCCGCGGCGATTGCGATTGCGCAAGGCGAGCCGGAAGTCGCACGACTGCGCGCGATGCTCGCTCGAACCCGCGCACTGCTCACGAAATCGCTCAATGGTGTTCCAGGCGTCGAAGTACCCGATGCCGGGGGTGCCATGTATGTGTTCTTCCGTATCGCCGGCCATGAGGATTCCCTGACATTGGCCAGGCAACTGGTGGCCGAGGTGGGGTTGGGTCTCGCGCCCGGCTCGGCCTTCGGACCGGAAGGCAATGGTTGGCTGCGCTGGTGCCATGCGGTCGGCGAGGAAGCCAAGCTGCTGCAAGGTGTCGAGCGACTGCGCGCTTTCGTGTCCCGGGCCGATTGATCATGACGGCCTAAGCAGCAATTCGGCTGCTGAGCGCTACGCCTGCCATCAGGGCCGCGACGCAAAGCAATGCCGCGCTGAGACTGCTGTGGTGGGCGATGAGGCCGATTCCGGCGGGGCCCGCGAGGATTCCCATGTAACCGAGCGTCGTGAGTGCCGGCACGGCAACGGATTGTGGCATCGTTCTCTGGCGACCGACCGCGCTGAACAGAACAGGAACGATGTTGGAGCATCCCAGGCCCACCAGCGCGCAGCCAAGCAGAGAAATCTGCCACGAGGGAATTGACGTGGTGAGTATGATCCCGAGGGTTGCAAGCCACGCGCCCCCCGCCACGACCGCTCTTCGGCCGAGTTTCCTGACGATCGCATCGCCCGTGAGCCGGCCCACCGTCATGGCCAGCGAGAAGCACGCGAAGCCAAAGCCCGCTTCGGCCGATTGCATCCCGCGGTTCTGGGTCAAGAACACGGCGCTCCAGTCGAGCATCGCACCCTCGACGAGAAACACCACGAAACATAGGACCCCGAGGAACAGCACGATGCCCCGGGGGACAGCAAACAGCGGTCCGCCCGCAGCACCTCCATAGGGAAGCAGCCCACGAAAAGCCGTTGCGAGGGCCGCCAATATCAGCGCGACGGCGACGAGGGCGGCGCCGAGGGGCGGCGCACCGAAGGTCAACATTCCGCTCACCGTGGCGGCTCCGACAATGCCGCCCACACTATAGAAGCCGTGGAAGCCGGACATCAGCGGTCTGCCGCTCCCGGTCTCGACCATTATCGCCTGGATATTCACCGCGCAATCCGCCGTACCGAGCGCGGCACCGAAGACGAAGAGCGCCGCGGCCAGCAGCGGCAACGTCGCGACGAACCCCAGGAACGGCAGCGCCGCACACAGGACCAGGGTCGCGCCGGTCAGCACCGTTCGGCATCCGTATCTGACCACCAGGGCGCCCGCGATGGGCATGGCGAGTATCGAGCCGGCACCCAGGCACAGCAGCAGCAGTCCGAGAACGCCTTCGTTCAGTCCCAACCTGGATTTCGCGAAGGGGACCAGCGATGCCCACGCAGCCGCGCCGACTCCCGCAATCAGGAAGAGCATCCGGGTGGAATGCTGGTGGGTCTTTTGGGCTTCTAGAGTCGTTGGACGATCTCGACGCAAAACTCGACGAAGGCCCGGACCTTGGCCGGAGGATGCTTTCGTGAGGGATGAAAAGCAAACAGCGGGAAGCGCTCGCCGTGCCAGGCCGGAAAGAGATCGATCAGCGCACCGCTTGCCAGCAGATCCTTGACACCCCAGCCAATGATCTGGGCGATGCCGGTGCCGGCGCGGCATTCCTCCAGCATCGCCTTGGGATCGGTGAAAGTCAGCGGCCCGCTGGTCGGCACCTCGAGCGTCTCCTCTTTCCTGACGAACGCCCACTCGAACGCGCGTCCGGTGTACGGATCGATGAACTGCAGGCAGCGATGCCGATCGAGTTCCGCAGGGTGCTTCGGCTTGCCGTGTAGTTTGAGGTAACGCGGCGCAGCGACGGTGAGAATCGGCGCCTCGATCAGCTTGCGCGAGACCAGCGTCGCGAGGCGCGGTTGTCCGAAGCGGATCGCAAGGTCGATGCCTTCGGCCACCAGGTTGCCGATATGCTCGCTGGTCACGAACTCGATCGCGAGTTCGGGGTGGCGTTCGCAGAAGCTGCCGAGGCGGCCGGCCAGGACCAGCGGCAGGAAGAAAGGATCGATGTCGATCCGGATGCGTCCGCGCACAGCGGAGGACGCGCCGGATGCGATGGTGGCTGCCTCCTCGATGGCGTCCAGGTGTGGCTTCACTTCCTCGTAGAAGCGCCGCCCCTCATCGGTCAGGGTGACCGAACGTGTGGTGCGATCGAACAAGCGTACGCCAAGGCGGGATTCCAGACGGCTGATCGCACGGCTCACACCCGAATCGGTGAGCCCGATGAGATCCGCGGCCTTCACGAAGCTGCCGCCGTCGACCACCGCGGCCAGCACGCTCACGCCGGACACCACCCTTGCATCGAACGCCATGATCCATTCCTGATTTTAAGTCATGAATAATCTGACATAGGACCTCTTAATTCAAGACTCATTTGGGGGGATAAAGCCACAGCCGATTCACGTACCCCAACAGGAGCCGACCATGAACACCCAGACCGATTCCCGGATCCTCTTCAAGGGCGGCATCGTCATCACGATGGATCCCAATGTCGCCAATTTTCACACCGGTGATGTGCTGGTCGAAGGTGATCGCATCGTCGCGGTCGCGTCCAGTATCGCGGCGGAGGGCGCCGAGGTGATCGAAGCCGCCGGCAACATCGTCATGCCGGGCCTGGTGGACGCTCACCACCACATGTGGCTGGGCGTAATGCGCCGCATGCTGCCCAATGTCGATGATCTCTTCGCCTACATCGATGTGGTCGCCGAGAAGCTGGGCGCTCAGTACCGCCCGCACGACATGTTTCTCAGCACCCGGCTGACGGCCCTGACTTCGCTCGATGCCGGCATCACCACCATCATCGACGCCTCCCACAACTCGCGTAGCCCCGAGCACACCGACGCGGCCCTCGAAGCGTTGGACGGCGCCGGCATCCGCGCGTTGCACATGGTGGGGGCGGCGATGGACAAGAAGGCCGCCACCGCTCATCTGCCCCAGGACCTCGAACGTCTGGGGCGCAAGTGGAACAACGCGGGAGGCCTGGTGCAGGTCGGGCTCTTCGGCCAGCTCAATCTCGACTGGTGGCAGGTCGCGCGCGGCCTGAACATGCACATCCTGACCGAGTTCATCGGCGATCTCGCCAAGCTCGGCCCTGCCTTCGCCAGGAAGGGCGTGCTCGGCTCCCACAACATATTCAACCATTGCACGCGCGTCCCGCAGGATACGTGGCAGCTGTTCGCCGATGCCGGAGTGAACATCACCGTCAACCCGCGCTCGGACGCGCTCTTCGGCTTCGACGATGAGACCTTCGCCTACCAGCAGGCGATCGATCACGGCCTGACGCCGGCGCTGGGCATCGACCTCGATACCGCGTTCGGCAGCGACCTCTTCGGTGAGATGCATGCACTGTTCGGGCAGCAGCGCGCGGCGATGCGCTACCGCCGCTTCCGGGGCGAAACGCGGGTCCCTGCGCCGATCTCGGTCGAGCAGGTGCTGCGGGCCGCGACGGTCAATGGTGCCCGGGCCGCCGGTCTGGAACGCTCGATCGGAACCCTCACGCCGGGCAAGCAGGCCGACATCATCATGGTGCGCACCAATGGCATCGCTGTGTTCCCGGTCACGAACGCCATCGGAACCATCGTCCAGGCCGTCGAGCGTTCGGACGTGGATACCGTCATGGTGGCCGGCCAGGTGCGCAAGCTTGCCGGCATGCTCCTCAATGTTGACCTGCCGAAGCTCGCGGCCGACGTGGACGCCTCGCGCGATTACCTGCTCGAGGCCAGCGGTTATCGCCCGGAGCTCTTCAATGGGACCACCGCCACCGCGGCTGGCGCCTGAAGGAGAGTGCCATGTCAGCACCCATGCAGCTGTCCCGGCCGGCGCCGGGGATCATCGCGGCGCTCTTTTGCGGCTATCTGTGCGTCGGACTGCCGTTGCCGGTCATCCCCCTGTTCATACACGACCGGCTCGGGTTCAGCACCCTCATTGTCGGCCTGACGATCGGTATCCAGTTCCTGGCGACGGTGCTGACACGCGGCTACGCCGGCCGCCTCACCGACCAGCACGGCGGCAAGCGTGCGGCACTTCAAGGTGCGATCGTGTGCGCGCTGGGCGGACTGCTCTACCTCATCGCAGCGAGGCCCGGACTGTCGCCTGCGATCAGTCTTGCCACTGTCGTCATGGGTCGCCTGGCCGCGGGCCTTGGCGAGAGCCAGTTGGTCACCGGCTGCGTCTCATGGTCGATCGCATCGGTGGGGCCGCAGAGGGCTGGCATGTCCATGGCCTGGACCGGCATCGCCATGTTCGCGGCCCTCGCCATCGGCGCGCCGATCGGCATGGCGCTCTACCAGTCCTCCGGCCTGCAGGCCGCCATGATCGCCTGCATCATCGCGCCACTGGTGGCCGCCGCCATAGCGTTACGGGCGACGCCCTACTCCAGTCCGTCCGGCCAGCGCCTGCCGTTCTACCGCGTCATCGGACAGATCTGGCGCGAGGGGCTGGGCCTGATGTTGCAGGGCGTCGGCCTCTCCGGCCTCACCGCCTTCGCCTCGCTGTACTTTGCTGCCCGCGGCTGGGGCCACGCCGGACTCGTCATGACTGCCTTCGGTATCGGCTTCATCTTCGTGCGCGTCGTCCTCGGCCATCTGCCTGACAGGATGAGCGGCTATCGCGTGGCGATCGGATCGCTGCTCATCGAGGCGCTCGGCCAGGCAATGATCTGGAGCGCCGCGCATGAGCTCGTGGCCCTGGGCGGCGCGCTCGTCACCGGCTTGGGCTGCGCCCTGGTGTTCCCGGCGTTGGGCGTCGAAGCACTCAAGCGGGTGTTGCCGGCGAACCGTGGCAGCGCGATGGGGGCGTTCGTCGCCTTCCTCGACATCGCCTACGGTATTTCCGGTCCCGCGGCGGGCATGATCGCCGGCCTGTTCGGCTACGCTGCGGTGTACCTGTTCGGTACCGCGAGCGCGTTGCTGGGCGCGACCCTCGTCATGACCGCCCGCAACTCACAGGAGAAATGAAATGTCCCGCATCTTCATTACCGGATCCTCAATGGGCTTAGGACTGATGGCCGGTGAACTGCTCGTCAGCCAGGGCCACCAGGTCGTCCTGCACGCCCGGAACGCGGCCCGCGCCGATGACGCCCGCAGCGTGTTGCCGCGGGCCGAGGCCATCGTGGAGGGGGACCTGTCTACCATCGCTGGCGCCAGGGAAGTGGCGGCGCGCGTGAACGCCCTCGGTCACTTCGACGCCGTGATCCACAATGCCGCGGTCGGTTACCGCGAAGGTCACCACCTGACCGGGGATGGCCTGCCGCATGTGTTCGCCATCAACACGCTTTCGGCCTACATCCTGACCGCGCTGATAGGGCGGCCTGGCCGGCTCGTGTATCTGAGTTCCGGCATGCACCATCATGCCGATGCGAATCTGGACGACATCCTGTGGCGCAAGCGCCGCTGGGACGGCTCGAGCGCCTATGCCGAGAGCAAACTGCACGATACCTTGCTGGCCTTCGCCGTGGCGCGCTTGTGGCCCAAGGTGTGGTCGAATGCCCTGGAGCCCGGCTGGGTCCCGACCCAGATGGGCGGAGCCGGAGCACCCGATGACCTGGACCAGGCGCATCTCACGCAGGCGTGGCTTGCCGCCAGTGACGCAGCGGGCGCCAGAGTGACCGGCGATTACTTCTATCACCTGCGTCCGCGCGCTCCCAACCCGCAGGCCAGGGATGCCGCGCTGCAGGACCGCCTGATCGAGACCTGCGCCGAGCTGTCCGGCGTCGCGTTCCCGTCGGCGTAGGCGTTTGACGCGGGCGGCGTCGTTGCCGCCCGCATCGAACGGGGTCTTACGGCAGGGACTGTTGAGTAGTCGTGTTGACCGTGACCCGGGTCGCGTAGATATTGCCGAGGATCGGTGCAGGCGTCGACAGGGTCTTGCCGTCCGGATCGAGCTGGCGGATGTTGACGGAGCCGGCGTAGCTGTTGCCATCCGCAGCGACCACCACCCACTGCTTGATGAAAGCCGGACCACCCGGGGCGCTCTTGACCGGATCCCAGGACAATCCGATATGGTTGAGTTCGTAGGTGAACTCTCCGGTGCGGATCCAGGTGCCCAGGCAGACATCGCCGGTTCCAGGATCGCGGACTCCGGAGACCGTGTTTTCGTTGCCGTCCGCATACCAGACAGTATTACCGCCATCCAGGATCGTCCCGTCAGGGATGCCCAGGGTCGTCGCGTTGCCCGCCGAAATGTACTTGAACGACCACAGCCCCACGATGGGCGCAACCTGGATCGCCGGTGCCCAGGTCCAGCCATTCCCTGACGAGGAGACCTTGATCAGGCCGTAAGAGCGCAGATCGGCGGCCGGGGTCTTCCAGCTGACGCTCTTCGCCGCCTTGTAATCCACACAGTTCGCGGCGGCAGGTCGCGCAAAGACGGAGGCGATCCCCAGGAGCGCCAGACTGCCCACCAGGGCCGTCACTTTCAGACAATTGGTTTGAGTTTGCATAGGTTTTCCCTGTTATTGAAATGAGTCCGACCGTGCCGAACTGTACGCAGCGGAATCTTTCCGATGACTTTCCGGTCCGTCCGGCGAAGCCGTTCAGGGGGTTCTGCGATGCAGCATCACTCGAGTGCGAGGGAGCCGGACTCACTGCGCTCCACCGGTAGGTCCTGCACCGCCGGCTCGTCATCCGGCACCGGCTGAACGTCGGGATAAAGCGCCGGCTGGGTAGCGGGGGGCAATGGCAGAATGAGCAGCGGCGGCACCTCATCCTGGGCCTCGGTCGCCGAGGTCTGCGGCACTGCAACGCCGGGAGACAGCCTGGTAGGCCGCTGCAGCGAAGCGCCTGGGAACACCTGCAATTGTAGTGGCTGAGTGGAACCGACCGGGCCACCTTGCCAGATGAAAACGCTGAGCGCGACGACGAACGCCGTGGCGGCGAGACACCAGGGAATCAGGCGATTTCTCATCTGAGATGGCTTCTCGGGCGCACCGGTACTCGCCGGTGCGCCCCGGGGCTGATCTTATGGCGTTACTGCAGCTGCGGAATGGCCCACAGGACCTGCGCCGGTGTCTCGACACCCAAGGCGTTGACGACACCCGTGCTCGGGTCGTACCGCGCCCCGTCGCCGAAGCCCTGGACGACCAGGCTCACGGCGCCGCTGCGGTGCACCTGCACCGTGGCCCAGGCGTAGTAACGATCCTGCCAGTTCAGCAGCGGCACCGGCTCACGCGGCGGGCTGTCGCTCGTCATGGAGACGTCGAAGGGCGACCCGCCGGAGCCCACGATCACCTGGTACGGGGTGTTCTTCGAACCGCCCGTCACGTCCTTGAACTGCTCGACGTGCGGCAGATGCTCGTGACCGCTGAAGTACGTGGCGTTGTAGTGGGCAATCACGGCCCAGAACAGGTTCGTCAGCGGATACGCGGTCGCGCCCTTGTAGGTCTCGGCGGTGACCTTCTGCGGTTTGGTGTCGACGATGATCTGTGGCACGTTCGTCGCGATGGTGACCGTCTTGCCGGTGGCATCCTTGACGCTCACGGAGGTGGCCGCCGTGGTGGAGTTCAAACCGGTCAGCGCATCGAGGCCGTTGGCACCGTACGGGGTGTAGACCGTGGCCGGAGCCGCGGTGACGACGTTGTAGCCGTAGGTGAATGCGGGCTTGTGGCCGAACACGAAGAGCTTCGCCGTCAGGTGGTTCGCGGCGGCGCGGTTCTGGGCGTCCTCGAGATCCTGGGCCAGCCAGTCGGTGGGCGCCGTCGCATCGGCACCGGCCGGGTCGGTATTGATCACCACGAAGTGCAGCATCTGATTGGCGCTGGTCTTGACGTCGAACGAGTAACTGAGCTCGGCTTCGCCGGTCGGATTCGTCGCGGTGACGACGCCGGTCAGCGCGCCGTTGTTGCCGCCCGCCTGCGGTGCGGTGGTCGCGGAGAAGCCGTTGTTGGCAATCGCGGCGAAACCGCTGACGGTCTGGAAGCGCTCGTTGGTGTAGATGTCCTCGATGAGATCACCCACGTTGTCCTTGAACGCGGCCTCGTTTTCCGGGTAGGCATGCTTGCCCGAGGCACCGCAGTTATCAGGATCATGCGCCGCACTCACACTGCACTGCGTCTCATGGTTGCCCGGCACCGGCACCACGTAGGTGCCGGTCTCGAACAGCGGTCCCATGATGCCGCGCCAGTAGGCGTACTGCCGGTACTCGAACACGGCGTCGGTCCATGCGAGCGCGGTTGAGGTGGTGCCCTGGACACTGGTGATCGTTGCGAGCTGCGGCGGCACCGACGGCCGGCCATAGCCGTAGATCATGTCGCCGTTGAAGAACAGCAGGTTCGGCTTTTCACGCTGGATGCCGCGCAGGATGCGCGACAAGGCCTTGGTGTTCGTGAGGAACGTCGAGTCCTGCGGCAGCAAGGTGCCGGTGAGGTCGGGTTTGCCTGCCTCACTCGGCGTGCCGAGCTTCGTGCCGCTGCTGAAGGTGCCGGGCTCGCCGGCCTCCAGCAGCGTCGTCGGATCCGGGGCAGCGGTCTCCGTGCGGCTGTCGCCGACGGTCGCAAAGGTGAATACCACCGGATCATTGTCCCGCGGCGGCCCGGGATTCCAGAAATTCTGTGCCTGGGTGGCACTGGCCACCATGGAGCCTGCAAGAACGACGGCAACGGCAACGCGCACACAGCGACGGGACTGGGTGGTGGACATGTTCTCCCCTTGTTTTCGATAACGCTCAGCTGGAGACGCGAAGCTAAATCGGCTTTGTATCAGCCATGTTTCAGTTCCATGAAAAATGCCGCCGACTACGACACTGCGCGGCAGGTCACCTTGTAGGTCGCGCCGGCGGTCTGATCCATGCCCACCCAACGGCCCGCGCTCTGCTGCTTGCCCGGGAAGATCGTCACGCCCTGGCGGTCGGAGACGGCGTGCCTCGCGCCGTGGTCGAGGTAGAACCCGCTGAGCATCGTGTTGCAGCGAATGATGCCCTGATCATGGTTCGTGATGATGATCGAGTAGATGACCTCGTCGTCGTTGTAACCGGCGATCACCCAGCTCGCATCGATGCTGTACTTCGGTTCATCCGGACCGCCGCCGCTCTGGCCGCTGGCGACGATGGTACTGATGGGAACGGGAGCGCTGGGAGCCGAAGCTGCGGCAGCGATGCTCAGCGCCAATGCGCCGAGGCAGGCAGCGGGCAACAGAAGGTTTGGCATTTTCATGGGGCGGCCTGCGACAGTGACCAGACGAAATCGAGCGCAACGTAGGCGCTTTGCCAATGTCTCTGCGCATCGGCGTGCCCGAACCACTGCGGATCCGGCGTACCGACGTAGCCGCGCCGGGTTCCGGGCGGCGCCGGGGCGAACACCGGCAGCCGCGCCGGCGCGCCGTGCACGCCGAGGGCGGCCCGCGCGTGGCAGGTCATGCACGAGGCACTGTTGCCGAGGCCCCCTTCCAGTTCGGCATTGCCGAGTCGCACCGGCTGGTGGTCGGCATCCAGGTAGGAGGTCTGGGTGCCACGCAACTCGTACTGTCGCGCGCCGGCGTGCGCATGCTCGAAGCTCGCCCACAACCAGCCGCTGGAAGTCTTGGCCGCGATGTTCAGGGCCGTGAGGCCATACAGGCGGGTGCTGCCGTCGGCCAGACGCAGCGTCAGGGTGTGATAGCGCGACCGCTCGGTTGCGGCGATCGGGCGCCAGGCGGCCTTCAGCTGGATCGAGCCGAGCGGAAATTCGACTGCACCCTGCGCCACCGCGCGCTGCTGGCCAGCCACCGTATATAGCTTGCGCGTGCGGATGAAGTCGTAGGACACCGTGTTCAGGCGCACTTCCACCAGCCGCTGCGCCGCGGCCAGCGGATCGGTGACCGGCACCATTCGGCCTTTGACGATATGCCGCAGGCTCGGAAAGTCCGTGAGTGTGAGGAGTTCGAAGCGTCCGGTGCCGGGCTGCGCCAGACCCTGCGCCGGACCCGGATCGGCGCCGTCCTTGCGGAAAGTGTCGGCGGCATTGGGCCAGCTCTCCCACGCGGCGGCCTGGTCGTTGCCCGGCGCATTGAGCTGGGCGAAGAGGCGCCAGGCCTCGGCGTCACTGGCGGCTGCCTGCATCAGGGCGCAGGCCAGCACCGCGGGGATCATCGGATCACATCCGCGTCGGTGAGCGTCCTCAGGAACGCGATGATGTCTTCGATATCGGCGTCGGTGAGCGCCGGCGCCTGACCGGGCTTGCGGTCGAGCGGCGGATCATGATCGATGTCGTCGGGATAGCCGGGCGGCATGTCGTCGTAGCGGTGCACGCTGCCATCGCGATTCTTCGAATAGAACTTCTCCGGGTGCAGGTCGCGCTCGTTGTAGAACACCATGACCTGCCGCAGGCTCGTGAAGACACCATTGTGGAAGAAGGCTTCACGGATAGCGGTGTTGCGCACCGTAGGCGAGCGGAAGTAGCCGCACAGGTCGTGCTTCCTGATGAGATCGCGTCGATCGGGGCCGCAAAGCCCCAGGTCGTAGTACCGCGGGTCCGCATTCGCCGGCAGGCGCGGGTTGCGCGGTACGCCGACGTTGACGAAGTCGAAGTCAGTGAAGGGCGGCGGGACGCCGTCGCGGCTGGTGCCCAAGTGGCAGCTGGCGCAGTTGCCCTTGTCCGGGTCCTTGAAGAGATCCGCGCCGCGCTCCTCCTGTTCGGTCAGCTCGATGTCGCCGCGCAGGTAGGCATCGTAGCGGCTGCTGTAGGGATAGAACTCCGCGGGCACCTGCTGGAACGACGCGAGGGCGCTCAGGCCCGCCGCCAGGGCCTTGTTCGGGTTAGCGAAAATGTCGGCGCCGAACAGTTCCTTGAACTGCGGCGCGTAGCTTGCCCGGGCGAGTTTGCGCGCGACATCGGCGGCCCCGTGGTTGGCCATTTCGTTGGCGGCCATCAGCGGCAGCCTCGCCTGTGCCTCGAGACTCGCGGCACGACCGTCCCACATCATTCCGCCGATCGGGCCCACGTCCCCGTCCAGGAACTTGAACTCCTCCTTGAAGGGGGGTACCTCACGCAGGTAGCGCAGCGAGGGAACGGTCCGCGTACCGGAGAGGTTCATGCCGGGGCCGCCAAGGGCAATCGTCTTGCCGGGCGGCGGCCCGTAGGCGTACTTCGGATCATGGCAGGTCGCGCAGGCGAGCTTCCCCGACGCGGACAGCGAGGGGTCCAGGAACATGCTTTTCCCCAGCTGTTGCAGCGGCGAAAGTGGTTGCGGCGCGGCCGCTGTCGCGTTCGCAGCGAACAGCACGCCCAGCAATCCCGTGAACGCCCAGCGGGCGGTCGGCCACTTCCCTGCGCAACGCGCCCGCAACACTGTTCTCCCGCCGAAAGGGTTTTAACTTCTAGCGGGTGATTGTGACGTTCTGGTTAAAACGGGCGGCGGGCCGCCGCAGCGGCGCTATTTCGTCAGGCGCCTGAATTTCCAGGTGCCGGTGGAGGCCGCATCACGGCCGGAATTCGTCACCAGCCTCACCCGGTTGCGGCCGGCACTCTTGGCTTCGTAGAGCGCCCGATCGGCCTCTTCCATCAGGCGGGTGGCCGCCGCCTCGCTCGACAGCAACGCACTGGCCACACCCACACTGACGGTGATCACGCCCAAGGGGCAGCCCTCGTTCCGGATCTGCAGGTTTTCCACCGCGGCACGCAGCCGCTCGCCGACGTGATCGGCCCCGGTTTCGGTGGCATCGCGCAGCAGGACGATGAATTCCTCACCGCCATGGCGCGCCAGCACATCCTCGGGACGCACCAACGCCATCTGCAGCGCCCGGGCGACCTTGCGCAGGCATTCGTCGCCGGCGGGATGGCCGTAGCGATCGTTGAGCTGCTTGAAGTGATCGATGTCGATCATCAGGATGGCCTGCGGCTGACCGGATCGGTATTCGGCCCGCCAGGCCCGTGCCAGGGCCTGGGTGAAGAAATGGCGATTGGGCACCCCGGTCAGGGCGTCCGTCCACGCGATCGTCTGCAACGCCGAGGTCTCGCGCTGCAGGGCTTCGCGATGCTCGATGTGATGCACCTGGATCAGGGTCGTGCGCACACCGATGCCGACCACCGCAATCACCACGCCGATGCAACCCAGCAGGTAATCCACCCGGATCAGGAACAACGAGGCGATCAGGAGTGCCGCCGCCAGCAGGATCGGACTGCCGGTGCGCACCGCCCGTACGAGTGTCGGGTTCACCAGCCGCAATGGCTGCGAAGAAGGCGCTCGCAGGGCAAAGAAGCTCAACAGTGCGAAGGCCAGTGTGACGAGGGTGCCCCACTGCGGACCGAAGGCCGGATTGCCGGCGAAGTAGTGATCGTTGACGAAAACGATGACCATGTAGAGGGTCTCGTATAGCGCCAGGGAGCCGAACAGATCGCGCTCCTCGTAATCCTCCGCGATGTACCAGCGCGCCAGGGCCCCCAGAGCGACGTACAGGTTCTGCAGATCGAGCAGCCAGACGAGGTAGGTCACCCCCGCTTCCGCCGGGCCGGAGTGATCGTTGATCATGTTCCAGATGTACTGGAAGTAGATGTAGCCGAGCGCGAGGGCCACGAGTGCATCGGTCGCCCGCACGAGCCACTGCCGGCCCAGGCGCCAGTCACTGGCCAGCAGGAAGGTCGTCGGCACCACCGCCAGGTTGAACGCCAGCATGGCATTGCGGTACATCTCATTCCGATGGCCGAGGATCAGCTCCATCCAGAGATTGCCAAACGCGCCGGCCGACCAGATCGTCAGGGCCAGCGCGATTGCGTACCAGCCGAAACGAGCCATGGTCGCAGAAGAACGCGCGCGCCACGCTGCCGCCACGGCCGCGAGCAGCGGCGCGGCGACCATCACAACGTACGCAGTAGGCTCGGCGACGGCCGGTCCGAACGCCAATAGCGTCAGCTGCAGCAACAGGAAGGCGATAGGCAGATACAGCGACATTTACGGCAAGCGTTCGTTTCCGACCGGTAGTTTACAACGCGTGCCAACGCCAGCTGATTAAAGTAGTGACCGGGAACAGCGCAGCTGTTCACACTTCCGGACCCGCGCCGCGGGCTGATCGGTTTCGTCTATGGTCCTGATCGGTTCTTTCGATTGTAACTCGGGGACATCCCGGGCGTAGGTTGGCGGCCTCGCTGACTGCCACCCGCCAGGAGAGATGTCCATGACTAGAAAAATGCTCCCCATGCTCGCGGTCCTCGCCATCACCTTATCTCCGCTTGCCTGGTCCGCGCCTCCACTGCCCACCGATAAGCCCATGGCCACACGGGATTGGTGGCCCAGTGTCCTGGACTTGAGCCCGCTGCGTCAGCATGACGCCGGCGCCGACCCTTACGGGCCCGATTTCGACTACGCCGCCGCGTTCAAGACGCTCGACCTTGCCGCAGTCAAGAAGGATATCGCCGCGGTGCTCACGACGCCCCAACCCTGGTGGCCGCCCGACTACGGCAACTACGGGCCGTTCTTCATCCGCATGGCCTGGCACAGCGCCGGCACCTACCGCACGATCGATGGACGCGGCGGCAGCAGTGGCGGCGAACAGCGCTTCGAACCCCTGAACAGCTGGCCCGACAACGTCAATCTCGACAAAGCTCGTCGGCTGCTGTGGCCGATCAAGCAGAAATATGGCCGCAAGCTCTCCTGGGGCGATCTGATGGTGCTGACCGGCAACGTCGCACTGGAGAGCATGGGCTTCAAGACGATCGGCTTCGCCGGCGGTCGCGCCGATTCGTGGCAACCTGACATCGTATTCTGGGGTCCCGAACAGAAGATGATGGGCGCCGATCGCTTCGACGACAAACATCAGCTGACGGGACCGACCGCCGCAACGCAAATGGGCCTGATCTACGTCAATCCCGAGGGCCCGGGCGGCAACCCCGATCCGATCGCAGCGGCAGCGGACATTCGGCAGGCCTTCGGCCGGATGGCTATGGACGACGAGGAGATCGTCGCGCTGATCGCGGGAGGCCACAGCTTCGGCAAGGCACATGGCGCGCATCCGGCCGACTGTCTCGGTTCGGCACCTGCCGCCGAGGGTGTCGAAGCGCAGGGCATGGGCTGGAAGAACAAGTGCGGCACCGGCAATGGTGACGATACGGTGAGCAGTGGCCTGGAGGGCGCCTGGTCCTCGAGCCCCACGTTTTTCACCACACAGTATCTCGATAATCTCTTCACCTTCGACTGGGTGAAGACCAAGAGCCCGGCCGGCGCCGTTCAGTGGATGCCCAAGGATCCGAATGCGGCCAACCTCGTGCCCGATGCACAGGACCCCACCAAGCGCCATCCGCCGATGATGTTCACCACGGACATTGCCATCAAGGAAGATCCCGGCTTCCGCGCCATCGCGCTGCGCTATCGAAAGGATCCGAAGCAGTTCGAAGACGGGTTTGCCCGCGCGTGGTTCAAGCTGACTCATCGCGACATGGGGCCGCGCTGGCGCTACGTGGGCACCGAAGTCCCCGCACAGAGCTTCCTGTGGCAGGACCCCTTGCCGATCGCCAACTACGCCCGGATCGAGTCGAACGATTTAGCGCAACTTAAGGCCAGGATCATCGACAGTGGTCTAACCGAACAGCAGCTGGTGCGCACGGCGTGGGCCTCGGCCTCGACCTTCCGTGGAACGGACATGCGCGGCGGCGCCGACGGCGCGCGCATCCGCTTGGCTCCGGAAAAGGACTGGGCGGCCAATGACCCCGCCGAGCTCAACACCGTGTTGGCGAAACTGACGCGCATCCAGACCGAGTTCAATAAGTCACAACCTGCCGGCAAGAAAGTGAGTCTTGCCGACCTGATCGTGCTGGGCGGCAATGCTGCGGTGGAACAGGCGGCGGCAAAGTCGGGTGTACCGATTACCCTGCCCTTCACGCCGGGCCGGGTCGATGCAGCCCAGGACCAGACCGACGTTCACTCCTTTGCCGTGCTGGAACCCAAGGCCGACGGCTTCCGTAACTTCTATACGAAGGACAGTTACCTGCCACCGGCCCAGGCGCTCATCGACCGGGCCAACATGCTCGAATTGACGGTGCCCGAAATGACCGTTCTGGTCGGCGGCCTGCGAACTCTCGACGTCAACACCGGCCACTCGGCGAACGGTGTCTTCACGACCCGTCCGGGTACGCTGTCCAACGACTTCTTCGTCAATCTGCTCGACATGGGAACGGTATGGACGATGGCCCCGACGGGTGAAGGCATCTACGAAGGGCACGATCGTGCGAGCGGCCAGCTGAAGTGGACGGCGACTCCGGTCGATCTGATCTTCGGGTCCAATTCGGAGCTGCGTGCGGTGGCCGAGGCCTATGCCTCCGACGATGCCCGCGAGCAGTTCGTCAGGGATTTCGCCAAGGCCTGGACCAAAGTGATGGACCTCGATCGGCCCACGATCTGACACCTCGGAAGCAACTGGCAGGTGGCGGCGCCTCACGGCGCCGCATCAACAAGCTACCCCCTCATGTTCCCTTCGAATGCCAGGTCACCGTGATGCCGAAGGTCCGTGGGCGGAAGGTATAGGAGTTCTGCTGCGGAGTGGGGGTGTTCACCGGATTGTAGTAGTCGAGTCCCGAAAACGCATAGTTGGTCGTCGTGTGGTTGTTGAACAGGTTGTCGATGAAGGGCGTGACCA
>Ga0302314_10005232_pt1 | contig 23704 bp, 17 predicted proteins | sample III_Palsa_N2_3_FD_200533 | JGI IMG/M metagenome (GOLD analysis project Ga0302314, IMG submission 200533) | Peat permafrost microbial communities from Stordalen Mire near Abisko, Sweden - III_Palsa_N2_3 | ecosystem: Environmental > Terrestrial > Soil > Palsa > Peat permafrost | place: Sweden... | reverse complement strand
ACAGGTGATCGCCAACACGCTGGCGATCATTCTCAACCAGGCGGGTTTTGAGGCCCGCGCCGTTTACAGCGGCGAGAAGGCGATAGAAGCGCTCGACACCTTTCATCCGGATATGCTGATCAGCGACGTGATTATGACCGGGATGACGGGCATTGAGGCGGCGATCCAGACGCGGCTGAAGCTGCCCAAGTGCAAGATTCTGCTGTTTTCGGGGCAGGCCGCTACGGCCGATCTGCTGGAGCGCGCGCGGTCGCAGGGGCATGAGTTCGAGATACTGGCGAAGCCCGTGCACCCGACCGATCTGCTGGCCAAGCTGCGCGGGTAAACGCGACGGAATTATGGCGCGCCGCGCTCAATTTCTTTGGTCTTCAACACGGTCAGGTATTCATAGAACGCTTGCAGGGTGGCGTAGGTTAGCCCGGCGCTCCCGTCCAGAAACCCGCGTTTTGCGATGTACAGGAAGAGAAATTTGACCAGTGGGCGCGCGGGCAGACGGTAAAAGAGTTCTTTCTGATGGAAGCGCCGGCGGTGAAAGTCTTTCTCAAAGAGAGCTGCCGAGAGGCTGAATGCTGCCTGCTCTCCGCGGTTTGCTACGATCTGCCGCGCTTCGAGGCGGCTGTATTGATTGTGTCGGTCGACCCAATCGCCAATGCCCTTGCTGAAGGGAAAGTGGTCAAGATAGCCAGGGAGTTGTCCGACCGGGCCGGCGGGGATGGAGACGGGATTGACGAGCCGCTCGTAGTGCATCGCTTCCGGGCGAAACAGGCGCATGTAAAAAGGCGAGGTTTGGACGTGTTTGAGCCAGGTGCCGAAGAAGAAGTCGCGGCGCTGGATGCGGAAGGCGCAGGCGTCTCCGGGGTTTTCGGCTGCGTGGAGCATGGCATCGCGGAGTTGCGGGGTGACGCGCTCGTCGGCATCGATGTAGAAGACCCACGGGTGGCGGAAGGGTAGATTGCGCAACGCCCAGTTCTGATGGCTGGCCCAGTTGTCGAAGGCACGCTCTGTGACGTGAGCGCCGGCTACCGTGGCGATCGTTTGGGTGCTATCGGTGCTGAATGAATCGAGGACGTGGATATCGTCCGACCACGAGACGGAGTCGAGACAGGCGGGCAGGTTTTGGGCTTCGTTACGGGTGAGGACGAGGACGGAGATCACGCTGGGTCTCCGGCGGGGCGCGCAGGGGGTGCGGCGTCCGGGCGCCTGCGCTGCTTGACGATGACGGCGGGAACGCCGGCATAGACGGTCCATGGAGCGAGGTCCCGGGTGGCAACGGAAGCCAAGCCCAGCACAGCGCCTTCGCCCACGTTGACTCCGGGAGCGACCGAGGCACGAGCGCATATCCAGGCGTATGCTCCAAAGTGCATGCGATAGGCGAGGAGGGGAAATGCGGGATCGTCGAAGTCGTGGGTGGCGCCGCAGATGTAGCTGCCCTGGGAGAAGATGACATGCGAGTCGCACTGGATGGGAGAGGGGTTGTAGATCTCGACGCCGTCGCCCGCGGTGACTTGATCGGCGCAGACGAGGTTCCAGGGCGCCCAGATTTTAGAACCGGGATAGAAGTGGCAGTTGGGCCCAAGCGTGGCCCCAAAAGCGCGCAGCAGGAAGCTTCTCCAGGCGTGCAGTGGACGTGGTGACGGACGGTAGAGCAACAGCCAGCAGATGTTCCAGATGAGACGGCGGGCGCGGTTGCCGGCGGAGAACGCGGGACGTGTATAGGCGTCGCTGTGGGGAACGGCGGAGATGTGTTCGGAGGCGCGATAGTCGGCTATGCGGGGCATATCAGCGGGCCTCCGCGAGCGATTTTGGGGCATTCCGCGGAGCTTGCTCGAAGACGCGGAGGATGGTCTGGGCGTTGTGGCGCATGTCGTAGCGGTTGGCGAAGGTCTTGAGTGCCTGCTGGCCCATGGCGGCGCGGGCTTCGGGTGAGAGCGCGAGCCAGCGTTCGAGCAGGCGTATGGTTCCTTCGAGGGTGTCGGGTTCAACCAGAGCGCAGCCGTCGGCGGAGAGATCGGGGGCTATATTGATGGGCGTGGAGACGAGTACCGGACGCCCACAAGTGAGAGCTTCGACCACGGCGATGCCGAAATTTTCCTGATGGGAGGGCAGGACGAAGGCTTCGCAGGCGGCGAAGGCCCCCCACTTCGCTTCGTCCTTGAGCATTCCCGGCCAATGTACCCGCGCAGCGATACCGGCGCGTTCGGCTGCGAGTTGTAACTCGTGCCGCCAGTTGCCCGGATCTGGACCGGCCATGACCAGATGGAGCCCGGGATCGCTAGCGCAAACTGCGGCGAAGGCCTGGATGAGGAGGTCGCAGCCCTTCTTGCGGTCAATACGGCCGAGAAACAGGAGGAAGCGACAGCCCTGGAGCTGGGGACAGCGTTCGAGAAAAGCCGGGACAGAGACGGATGGGGGGTAGGGCGCGGGCTCTGTGCCGAGTGCGACGACCATGGGGCGCCAACGATGCAACCAGAAACTTCGTTGCGCCAGATCGCGCTCTACATCTGTGGTAAAGAGCACGCGGAAGGCGCGGCGAAGGATCCAGTACTCCGCAAAGAGCCAGTAGACCCATTTTTTCAGGTGCTTGGCGGGAAAGGCCCGTTTGAAGTAGGGGTCGAGCATGCCGTGGGAGAAGACGACGTAAGGTTTGTGACCGGCGATGGCACGAAGCACGGCGAGGCCAGTGGATTCCCAGAGGCCGTGCAGCATGATGCCGTCGAAGCGCTCGCGATTGGAGCGAAGCCAGGGTACGAGTTTAGGCGAGGACCAGTTCTTGTGCCTGGAACCGAGAGCATGGACGTGGAAGGGCAGAGCAGCGAGGAAGGGAGAGGTGGGATCGTCCAGCGTGACCACCTCGCTGGAGTATCCCTGAGGGGCGTGCTGGATGAGCATCCGCACTGCCTCTTGCGGGCCTCCGGCTTCAGGGCTCATGTTGCTGACGATATGCAAGATTCGCATCCTCGCGAAGAATCCTCGGAGCCAGAATAGCAGGCTGGGAGGCGTCTGTTGGGTGGGGAAGAGTTCAGGGACGGAGCTTCCGGGTGACGAAGGCGAGAGCTGCGCGGAGACCGCGGACGTCGTCCTCGAAGCTCCAGGCCGCGACGCGGCTGCGGGCGGCTGCGCCCATGGCGGCAGAGGTCTGCGGCGTTGCCAGGACGCGTTGGAGGGCGGCTGTGAGTGCAGGGATGTCGCCGACCGGGAAGATAAAACCCTCGACACCGTTGGTGACGAGATCGGGGGCGGAGCCTACGTCGCTGGAGACGATAACGGGGCAGGCGCAGGCCATGGCCTCATTCACGATGAGGCCCCAGGGTTCGTGGCGCGAGGGCAGAACGAAGACATCGGCGAGGTGAAAGTAGCGAGGCAGCACGGACTGGTTCTGGAAGCCGGCGAAGCGTAAGCCGGTGAGATTCAGTTCGCGGCAACGGGCTTCGAGCGCGGTACGCTCCTCGCCGTCTCCGACGATGACCAGATAGGGGTCTGGCGAGTTTGGGTTGCCGAGTAGAGCGCGATAGGCCTCGACGAGATGGTCGCAGTGCTTGCGCGTCTGTAGCTTGGAGGCGAACAGGATGATGGGGCGGTCGGGCTCGAGGTTGAGTTCCGCGCGCAGCGTTGTCTCGCTGGCAGCCGCTTGGTTGGCGCGACGGGCGAAGTACGCGTTGTCGACAGCGTAGGGCATCAGGAACTGAGGGAAACTGTCGCCGAAGTAGAAGCGCCAGTAGGCAGCGTTGGCCGAGCCTATGGGTAAAGTGGCTGCAATCGTACGGCCCAGAGCGCGGAGGAAGATGGACTTGGCCGCGAGTTTGAGAGGGCTGCGGCTGCGGTCGGCGAGCCAGGACTCGGCGCGCAGGAGAACGGGAATGCCCAGGGCGTTGGCTGCCAGGATGGCCTGTAAGGCATTGATGCTGGCGTAACCGTGGACCCAGAGGGCATCGAAGGCGGGGCTGCCGTCTGCATCGCGGAGGCGGCGGTAGATGCCGCGGCTGATCGGGGTTGTGGGTGAGACGCCTTCTGCATCGCGGAGGTTGGGGAGGAATTCGGAGCGATAGCCTTCGAGCAGGGGAGTGTCCCATGCGACCTCGACGCCGAAGCCTTCATCCTTGTATCCGCGGATGGAGAAGTCGGAGCCGAAGAGGACGGTGAGGTCGATGTCGGGTTCCTGCGCGATGCGACGCAGCAGCGGCGCCTGGTACTGGATGGGATGGCTGACAACGTATGCCAGTCGTACCTTGTCCTGAACTGGAGCCACGCCGAGAGGTGGTTTCATGATTTCCAGATGCCGCTCTAGTGATATTCAAGAAGTGCAAAGACGGAGAGCGACAGCCCGATGACGGAGAGAGCCGACGAGAAGCTGCCGTTTGAAAGGGATGCCTTGATCGCGCTGCTGGGCAGAAAGACAATGTCGTTGGCCTGGAGGATTGGATCAGGATCCTTCCCATAGAGCACCCTCTTCATGTCGCACCTGACCAGGGTGCGCTGCTCGCCATTGGTACGAATGATGCGCAGATCGTTATATTTGCCCTCGAAGTTGGGGCCGCCGCTGAGTGCCGCAATCTCCAGCAGCGTGAGGGGCGTACTCTGGGTGAGTTGAACGGCGCCCTGGCTCTTGAAGGCGCCGATAACGTAGACCACGCCTATCCGCGAGATAACGATGGTATCGCCTGGGAAGATCGGAATGTTGGCGAGGGAGCTGCGGGAGGGATCGGTGCCGAGATCGACGACGATCGGTTGAGCGACGCCCGGGCGATTGATGGTTATGACGTGACTGGCGGTTCCAGGCAATCCACCTCCGCTCGAAAGGACATCCAGCAGCCGCCGGGAGCCGGTGATCTGAACGATGCCGTGCAGCTCTCCTACCAGGGTGACCGACTGATTCGCGCCCTCGGTTATCACGATCGTCACCTGCGGGTTATTGAACATGCCGGCAGCCTGTAGTTTGGCCGCAATCAACTCTTCCGCGGCGGTGACGGTAAGGCCATCGAGCGCAACGGGACCTATCAGGGGCAACAGCACTTTTCCGTCAGACGCGATGACGATCCCGGCGGCGTACTCACCCTGTCCAAAGATGCGAACACTCAAGACGTCACCCTGCCTGAGGGTTACATCGCGAGCGACGGGATTGAGCAGTGCCTGGTCACTGGTGACCGAGGTAGGTTGATTGAGCGGAACCCCTGTTCCGATGCCCGGCCCATTGAACTGTCCAGAAGCCGGGAGCGCTAATGCGCATAGCAGCGTGGCCAAACGAAAACTGAGGAGAGAGGATCGGGTCATTGCTTATCTCCTTTTTCAGTGGAGCCGGACTGCGATTCCCAGGCGGTCGAGTCCACGCCTCCCGAGCCGTAACCGGAGTAACCGGAATATCCGGAATAGCCGGAGTAACCGTAGTATCCGTAGTATTCCGGCGAACTGAGATCGACTGCGTTGATAGTGATGCCCGTGACCGGCGCCCCTGCTCGGATAAGGAGATCTCGAGCCCGGCGGACGGTTTGCTTGCCGGACTTTCCGTGGCGCACGATCAGGACGACCGCGTCGGCATCGTGAGCCAGAACCACGCCGTCTGTGACGGAGAGCAGGGGTGGCGAGTCAATGACGATGTGCGAGTAGATCCCACGGCAGTATGCGAGCAACTTTTCCATCGTCTCTGAGCCGAGCATCTCGGTTGGAAAAGGAGGGACGGGGCCACTGACGAGAATGTCGAGGGTCGGCACCTCTGGAATATGCTGCACGGCGTCTTCGACTGTAGAGCTGCCGGTAAGAACAGAGGTGAGACCGATCTTGCCATTGAGACCGAGGCGATGATGGACGGTGGGGCGGCGCAGGTCTGCGTCGATCAGCAGCACGCGCACATCGCGCTGTGCGAGCACACAGGCCAGGTTGGTGGAGATCGTGGTCTTGCCTTCTGAGGGAGTGGCGCTGGTGAGCAGAATGACGTTGGGCGGCTTACCGGCTGTGGAGAGCAGCAAGGATGTGCGCAGGGCGCGGAAGGCCTCGGAGAACTGAGATTTTGGACTGGAGAGCGTAGCGAGGTTGCGCTGAGCGATGGTGAGACCCGAGGCGTCGACTCCGGCGCGGCGCGACCTGGGAATGAGGGCCAGCGAGGGCAGTCCGGAGACCGCTTCGATCTCGGCGACACTGCGCAGGCCGGTGTCCAGGCTCTCGAGGATAAAGGCGAGGATGATACCGAGCACCGCCGCGACCATGGTATTGATCAACACGATCGTATTGCGCGGTTGCAAGGAAGGCGCGGGCGGGGGCATGGCCTGGTCAATGATGTCGATTTCGGTGGATTCCAGGCCTGCCTGAACACCAGCGGTTTGGAGCCTGGACAGCAAACCTTCGTACAATGTCCTGCTGGATTCGAACTCTCGCTGGCGGATGGTGTACTCCACGAGGTCGTCGCGCAGTCTGTAAGCGTCGCTCTTCTCAGCCTCGAGTGCGGCGCGGGTTTCGTCTTCATTGGCTCGCGCTGCGACGAGGGTCTCCTTGGCCCGCAACAGTAGAGCGGTCTGCTCCTTGTCGATCTCCCTGGAGAGTTCATCGATCTGATCATGGAGCGCCTGGACCTGGGGATTTTTAGGGCCGAGGTTGAGCGGGGCGGTCAATCTTGCATACTCAGCCTTCAATAGCTCCAACTGCGAGCGCAAGTTCGAGAGCTGTGAGTTGGTCCCACCCGCAGATTTGCCAATGGATTCGTCCAGTGCGTCTGGATCCATACCGCTGAGGACGCGGTAGCGGGATTCTGCAAGGATGCGCTGGATCTGGGCCTCACCGGCCGCGGCGGTCAGGGTTTCCAGGCTGGAGGTGATCTGGTTGTGGGTCGGGTCGAGGGCCAGGACGCCGAGGCGCTTCTGCAGGTCGATGACCTGTTCCTGCGAGGTTTCGACCTGGTGTTTCAGGTCGTCGAGTGTTGTGGTGAGAAAGGCCGAGGCTCGAATCTGCGACTTCACCCGAGACTCAACACTGCGGGTGATGTATTCATCGATCAGCTTGTTGACGATGTCGGCGGAGAGCTTTGCGCTGAGTGTCTTGCAACCGATGCGGATGATGTCGGTCTTGGTCATGGCGGTGACATCGACCGCGCCCTGCATTTGATTGACGATGTTCTGGCGCACCGCGGGATCTTCCACATCAACATGTGGCGGCTTCTGTTTGAGTCCCAGGAACTCCGGGTTGTTCGCCAGATCGAGGTCTTGCGCAACGGTAAACAGGAGAGTGTCGCTCTTGAGGATGGCGACCTCCGTAGGCATGCGGGCGAAGCCTGCCGAATCGGAGACGCCACCGCCGACCCGGTATTGATTGGAGGAGCCGCTGCGGATCTCGATACGACCGTAGGCTTCGAAGAGGCGAGGCTGGGTGGAGCCTTTGTAGAATCCGTAGATCACTCCCAGGAGCGCAACCGCGAGGATCACATATTTGCGCTTGCGCAGTGTGAGCACGGCTTCTGAAAGCGAGATATCGGTCGTGCCGGCGGATTCCGTCGGAGGCGTCACGACATGTTGATCCGGTTCGGAGAGCAGGTACTCGGGGGTTTGAGGAGCCATCTCCTCTAGTCTACGCGAAAATCGGTTGTAGCTGCCATCTGTTGCTCGTCCGAGGCGTCGTGGGTTCCCAGGGGACCACTGGCAGTCGAGGCACTACAATAGAGAGCGAAAGCGTTGAATGTGTTCGATGTCCGGTTTTTTGGCCGGGCGAATTTGAAGCAAGCGTTGCCCGGGCGAGACTTAAATAAGTTAGAGCGTACGCGGGTGAGACTTTTGGGTGAAGCAGTTTTATGAGTGATGACCTGCAAATAGCTGTAGTCGGTTCCGGGTATGTCGGGCTGGTAGCCGCAGTGTGTTTCGCGGAGATGGGCCACCATGTGCTGTGTGTGGACAACGACGAGCGCAAGGTCGCGGCGCTACAGGGTGGGGACACCCTGATCCACGAGAACCATCTGCCTGAGCTGCTGGAGCGCTACCGCAACACGCGGGTGCGGTTTACCACCGATCTGGCTGAGGCTACGCGTGAGTGCGATGCCATCTTCATCGCGGTGGGGACGCCGCAGTCCGACAGCGGCGATGCCGATCTGTCCTACGTTGAAGCGGTTGCCAGCGAGATCGCGCGGCACATTACGAGCTACAAGGTAATCGTCGAGAAGAGCACGGTGCCGGTCTACACGAACGAGTGGATCCGGCGGGTGATCGAACGCAATGGCGTGAGCCGCGAGATGTTCGATGTGGTGTCGAACCCGGAGTTTTTGCGTGAGGGCACTGCGGTGTCGGATTTTCTGCATCCCGACCGGATCGTGGTGGGCGCGGACAGCGCACGCGCTGCCGAGTTGCTCAGCGCGATCTATGCTCCGCTGACCGATGGCGATTATTACGGCTGCGACCATGTGATCGCGGGTTCCTGCTCGGAGGAGGCGCGGCCGCCGCTGTTGCTGACCTCAACCAAGAGCGCGGAGATCATCAAACATGCGTCGAACGCGTTTCTGGCGCTGAAGATTTCGTTTATCAATGCGGTGTCGAACCTGTGCGAGGCGGCCGACGCCAATGTGGAGCAGGTAGCCCGGGGAATTGGCTTGGACAGCCGCATCGGGCCGAAGTTCCTGCGTCCCGGGATCGGCTATGGGGGATCGTGCTTTCCTAAAGATGTGGCTGCATTCCGGTCCGTGGCCGAGCAGATGGGCGTCGATTTCAGCTTGTTGAGCGAGGTCGAGAAGATCAATGTCGGCCAGAAGAAGCGTTTCCTGAGCAAGGTGCGCTCGGCTCTGTGGACGCTGCGCGGCAAGAAGCTGGCCGTGCTTGGACTGGCATTCAAAGGGGAGACTGACGACATACGCGAGTCTCCGGCGATCGACCTGGTCGAGATGCTGTTGGCAGAGGGCTGCTCGATTATGGCTTACGATCCGGCAGCGATGAAGCGCGCGGAAGAGGAGTTGCCGGCCAGCGCGCAGATGAGTTACGCCGCCAGCATCGACGATGCCGCGAAGGACGCCGATGCGCTTCTGATTCTTACCGACTGGCCGGAGTTTGCGGAACTCGATCTGGATAAACTGAGCGTGACGCTGCGCTATCCGATCGTGATCGACGGGCGCAATCTTTACGATCCCAACGTGATGTTGGAGCACGGGTTTACTTATATGAGCGTGGGCCGTTCTGCGGCGATGCCGGTGCGCGACCCCACGGTCGCGGGAGTGTAGATGGCGTCTCAGACGATTCTGGTTACAGGGGCCGCGGGATTTCTCGGGTCCCATCTGTGCGACGCGTTGCTGGCCGAGGGCCACGAGGTCCTGGGTGTCGACAACCTTTGTACCGGGAGCCTTGCCAACCTGGCGCATTTGCACGATGAGCCGAGGTTTCGCTTCGAGGAGCTGGATATCAGCAGGCCGTTCGATGTGGGACGGGTTGATTTTGTCTTTAATTTTGCTTCGCCGGCTAGCCCGGTCGATTACATGCGGCTGGGTATCGAGACGCTGTTGGTGGGGTCGGCTGGGACGCTGAATTCGCTGGAGATTGCGAAGAAGTATGAGGCGGGGTATCTTCATGCGTCGACATCGGAGTGCTATGGGGACCCGCTGGTTCATCCGCAGGTGGAGAGTTATTGGGGCAATGTGAATCCGATTGGGCCGCGCTCGGTGTACGACGAGGCTAAGCGTTTTTCCGAGGCCGCGGTAGCTGCGTATCACCGCTATCACGGGGTGAACGCGCACCTGGTGCGGATCTTCAATACCTACGGGCCGCGGTTGCAGGCGAACGATGGCCGCGTGATCTCCAACCTGATGATGCAGGCGCTGCGCGGGCAGGCGCTGACGATCTATGGCGACGGCTCGCAGACGCGCAGCTTCTGCTACTGCTCGGACCTGATCGACGGCATTGTGCGGCTGGCGAAGTCCAGCGAGCACGATCCGGTGAACATCGGGAATCCCACCGAGTGGACGATCCTGGAGTGCGCGAAGGAGGTGCAGGCGCTGGTGGGTTCGGAGTGCGAGATCGTCTTCAAGCCGCTGCCGCAGGACGATCCGACGCGCCGCCGTCCGGACATTACTCGCGCCCGGACGCTGCTGGGTTGGGAGCCCAAAGTTTCCCTGCGCGAAGGACTGGCCAAGTCGCTCGACTACTTCAAGATGTGCGTGGCGAAGGAGCAGGCGTAAAGGGTAGACAGTAGACAGGTAAGGAAACACGAAAGACTCTACTGTCTACTTCTGGGCTACTTGCCTGCCAGTGTTTGGATTGTGCGCAGCTTGGGGTGCCAGGTCAACTGTGCGGCGACGATTGTATCGTTCTGCGTGTTGGGGAGATAGAGCGGGACCTCAGGCACAACGATATTGACGGCAATAGGAGAGGCAGCAGGCACGGGGGCCTTCCAGCGTTCGAACTGCACCCACGCATTCAATTCGACGTCGCGGCGAATGTGCTTCACCACGTCGACCTTGAACTGGTTCTGGGTGGTGCCGCCGGCGACGAAGTCCTTGGGCGTTTTTTTATTGAGGTACTCGAGTTGGATGAATTGATCGGGGGAGAGGTGCCAGGTGAGCCAGGCCTGACCGCCCTTGGCTTCGCGGCCGATCCAGTCGCCCATGATGAAGCCCTTATTGGTGTAGCCCTGCTTCTGGACGACCTCGTAGTAATCGGCGAAGCCGCCGGAGCTAATTGTGGTGGAGACGTCTGTGCTTGCGCCCTCGACGCGCAGGTCGAGCTTTGGCAGGCCGGGAAGATGGGAGAGGTAGACGCCCGGCCTGTAGGCCGCGCGACGCGGCGCGCTGATGGGCGTGACGTCGTCGTGGCAGATTGAATCGGTATAGAGCGTTACGGAGTGGGTGAGGAAGGGCAGTCGCCAGGAGAAACTGAAGTCGCTGTAGCGGGCGCCTGGATCGTTGCGCGAGCCCTTGAGCGCAGTATCGCTCTCGGTGTCCTGAAAGGAGAAGAAGCTTTTGAGGAAGGTATGCAGGGTGATGGGCTCAAAGTCCTGGCCGCCCCAGATCGCGGTGCGCGCGAAGGTGAATTCGACGTTGTGGGTGGGGCGAATGCTCACAGTTTCGGAGTGGACCCAGGGCGAGTTTGGAGCCGTATGTCCCTTGAGCGAGCCGACGAAGAAGTCGTAGCGCAGGTCGCCGAAGATAGCGGAGAAGTAGGGGATATGCAGGGGCTCGACGCGATCGATGCGAAACGAGTAGATGTCTTCAGCGTTATTGCTCCAGGCCATAGCGCCACCCATATCCGGGGCAGTCCAGGAGTCGGATTTTCCGCCGGAGATCTCATGCCCCAGCAGATGAAATGCGAGGGTGGCTTCCTGTAGGCGGAAGGGGTTTTGCGCCACCTGCGTGCCGTAGGGGATGGTGGCCTGCGGATCGTTGGGCGGAGCGAAGGGGCAAATCTGATCGAGGCAGGAGAGTTGACTTGCGAGTGCGAGGGAGTATCCGGGGCCGGAGGGCGAATGCTGGTACTCGCCGCGAACGTAGAGCGAGAAACGGCCCATCTCATTGACGCTGGAGAACCCTGTGATGTTATTGAAGCCCGGTTCATAGGGGCGGCCATAGTCGTTTACGAGGGTTTGACCGAGATGGTAACTGTCGCGGAGGGTCTGGCCGTCGATGCCCATCAAACGTGTATAGACAGAGTCTGCGCCGTACACACGGCCACGTGCGAAGCCTTTGGCCGGTGTCTCATCGGCAAGATAGTCCAGCAGCTTGGCGAGAATCTGGGTTGCCTGCTCGTTCCCACCGGAGACGATGTCCGGTGAGGACTTTTCGAGGATGTGCAGCAGGGCGCGGCGGGTCCAGGGCCGCTCACTGATGAAGGCGGTGTCCAGATAGCCGAGGGAGTAGAGCCGCAAGGCCATGGGGTAGACGGGGCTATCGACCGGGATATAGGTGGAGCCCAACTCGTCGCCGTGCGGATGCTCCGCGTAGTAGGGGTCATAGGCCGGAACTGTGGGGATGGCGGATTTGTCGGGTGTTGCAGGAGGCATCACCGCAGGAGCGGGCGGCTGTCCTGAGTGGATAATAATGGGCTGGTCGAGGGGACTCTGGTAGGGCGGCTGGGTTGTTTGCGGGACTGCGGCCGGCATGGAGGGGAAGCTGCTCGCAGGAACCTGCGTCGGCACCGGCGCCGCAGGCACCTGCTGCGAGGGGGCCGGCTGTGAAGGGGCCTGCGCGGCTAAGGCAGCGACGGGGTAGGCCGTGGCCACGGAGAGCAGGAACCAGCCGAGCCCAGCTATCTGCGCCCGGGGGCGTGAAAGACTCATGTTGTCAGTGTACCCGCAACTGGTTTAATGGCTTGGCCGCCGCGTGGTCTTTACGGGCAACAGGCCGCGTGCGGCAAGATAGCTCTTCATGCGGGCGATGGGCATGGCAGGCGGGCCGAGAGGCCGCTTGTCATGCGGTGTCATGACGCCCCAGATGACTGCCGGGCCTTCGCCGAGGCGGGCGCGCAGCGTGCACTCCTGCATGACGCGGTAGATCGCGACTGCGTCTTCGCCATCGACGGGAAGCACGGGAAGTTTTAGCTTTTTTGCGGCCTTTGAAATGGCAGGCAGGCTGAGGATGGATGGGTTTCGGCCGGGGCGGCCTGCCGTGGAGTCGGCTACTGCGAGCAGCAATGGGAGGCAGGCGCGCTGCGCATACTCCAGAGCGGCTGCCCATCCTGTTTCAGGCGAGGTTGAGGTGGCGAGCGCCAGCACGATGCCGCCGGTTCCCGCAGCCTGCAGCCCCTGGGCCATGGCAGCACAGAGTGCAAGCCTGGAGAATTTCGGCAGAGGGACGTTTTCCTCGGGCAGAACGACCAGCTTGCCGCTGGCCAGTTCGTTTTCCCTGGGTGGTGGAGCGAGGGCCCTTGCTGTGGCGTCGCCCGCATCGCCGATGAGCAGGTCGCCGGGCAGGAGATGAATCGCGGTCGCGGCGAGCAGGGCCTCGCGAGCAGGGCGTTTGACGCCGCGACGATCAAGCGTGCGGCAGCGCTGCATCAGTTCGAGCAACTCCTTGAGACGACGATTGGGAAGAAGCGGATTTTCAGGCAAACAGGGAGACCTCTAGAGCAGTGAGCAGTGAGCAGTGAGCAGTGAGTAGGGAGTAGGGAATGCTGGTGTCCCCTAAGCCCTCAGAGCTATTAGTTGGTCAAGCGTGAGCAGCGCCAGTGCCTTCAGTGGTCAGGCCGAGTTCTGCGAAGGCTTTTTCGGCGACCTTGGGTTTGATGAGACCTTCGCGGGCGAGCTTGGAGAGGGCGGCGGCGACGATGGATTCGGCGTCGACCTCGAAGTGGCGGCGGAGATGCTCGCGGTTGTCGCTGCGGCCAAAGCCATCGGTGCCGAGAGAGACCAGCCGTGAGCCTAGCCACGGTGACAGTGCGTCGGGCAGGGACTTCATGTAATCGCTGGCGGCGACGATGGGGCCGACGGCGTTGCCGAGGGCCTGCACGATGTAGGGAGTCTTCTCTTTTTCCGCGGGGTGCAGGCGGTTGAAGCGCTCGGTGTCGAGGCAGTCGCGGCGCAGTTCGTTGTAGCTGGTGACGGACCAGACATCGGCAGCGATGTTGTACTTTTCCGCGAGGATGGTCTGGGCTTCGACGGCTTCGTTGAGGATGGGACCGGAGCCGAAGAGCTGGATCTGCGCGGGCTTTGCAGCGGACTTGAATTTGTAGATGCCGCGCAGGATGCCTTCGAGGATGCCATCGCCTTCAGGCATCGCAGGGTTGAGGTAGTCCTCGTTGTACATGGTGATGTAGTAGAAGCAGTTCTCGGAGGCTTCGTACATGCGGCGGAGACCGTCCTGGATGATGACGGCCATCTCGTAGACGTAGGCGGGGTCGTAGGTGATGCAGGTGGGGATGGTGCCGGAGAGTACGGGCGAGTGGCCATCTTGATGCTGCAGGCCTTCGCCGAGCATGGTGGTGCGGCCGGCCGTTCCTCCCATGAGGAAGCCCTTGCCGCGGCTGTCGGCGAAGGCCCAGGCCATGTCTCCGATGCGCTGGAAGCCGAACATGGAGTAGTAGAGGTAGAAGGGGACCATCGGGACTTTGTAGTTGGAGTAGGCAGTGCCGGCGGCGGTGAAGCTGGCCATGGAGCCGGCTTCGGTGATGCCTTCCTCGAGGATCTGGCCGTCCTTCTTTTCGCTGTAGCCGAGCAGCATGTCGGCGTCGTGGGGGACGTACTTCTGGCCTTCGGGGGCGTAGATGCCGACGGCCTTCATGACCGACTCGAAGCCGAAGGTGCGGCCTTCATCTGGGATGATGGGCACGATGAGCTTGCCGATCTCGGGGTTCTTCAACATGCCGTTGAGCATGTTGACGAAGCCCATGGTGGTGGAGATGGCGCGGTCTTTGGAGCCGGCGAGCCAGGTCCTGAAGAAGTCGAGTTTGGGGGCGATGAAGGTCGAGGGCGGAACTTCACGGGAGGGCATGTAGCCGCCGAGCTCCGCGCGGCGTGCCTGCAGGTACTGGAGCGCGGGATCGGAGTCGTCGGGCTTGTAGAAGTCGGCGTCCTTGGCGGCGCCTTCGGGGAGCGGGATGTCGAAGCGCTTGACGAAGGCGGCAAGGCCGTCGTCGGTGAGCTTCTTTTCGGAGTGGGTTGCGTTGCGCGCTTGAGCTGATGCAATGCCGTAGCCCTTGACGGTCTTGGCGAGGATAACGGTGGGGCCTCCCTTGTGTTCGAGGGCACGCTTGTAGGCGTTGTAGATCTTGATGGGGTCGTGCCCGCCGCGGTGCAGGCGGCCTAGTTCGTCGTCGGTCTTGTCTTCGACGATCTTGAGCAGTTCCGGATATTTGCCGAAGAACTCGGCGCGGAGGTAGGCGCCGTCCTTGGCCTTGTAGCGCTGGAAGTCGCCGTCGACGCACTCTTCCATGCGCTTGAGCAGCAAGCCTTGATGGTCGCGGGCGAAGAGCTCATCCCAATCGGAGCCCCAGACGACCTTAATCACATTCCAACCAGCCCCGCGGAAGGTACCTTCGAGCTCGTCGATGATGCGGGCGTTGCCGCGGACCGGGCCGTCGAGGCGCTGGAGATTGCAGTTGACGACGAAGATGAGGTTGTCGAGCTTTTCGCGGGAGCCGAGACCGATGGCCCCGAGGGTGTCGACTTCGTCGGTTTCGCCGTCGCCGACGAAGGCCCAGATTTTGCGGTCGGTCTTCTCGATGAGGTTGCGGTTCTCCAGGTACTTCATGAAGCGGGCCTGGTAGATGGCGTTGAGCGGGCCAATGCCCATGGAGACGGTGGGGAACTGCCAGAAGTCCTGCATGAGCCAGGGGTGGGGGTAGCTGGAGAGACCGGGCTCGCCGCGGAGTTCGTGGCGGAAATTTTTGAGGCGGGCGGCGTCGAAGCGGCCTTCGAGGAAGGCGCGGGCGTAGACGCCGGGAGAGGCATGGCCCTGGAAGTAGATGAAGTCGCCGGGCTGGTCGCCGTACTTTGCATGGAAGAAGTGGTTGAAGCCGACTTCGAGCAGCGTGGCCTGCGAGGAGTAGGTGGAGATGTGGCCGCCGATGCCGGGGTCGTACTTGTTCTGCTTGTGGACCATCGCCATGGCGTTCCAGCGCAGCAGGGCTTCGATGCGGCGCTCGAGCTGGCGGTCGCCGGGGTAGGGGACTTCGTCGTGCTTAGGGATGGTGTTCTGGTAGGGGGTGACGACCTCGCCGACGGCGGGCACGCCGGCCTCGCGGGCGCGGGTGCGGAGGGCGGCGAGCAGGGCGGCGCCTTGCTCCCAGTCGTTGGCGACGACTTCGTCGAAGGCTTCAATCCACTCGGCGACCTCGGCGGTCATGTCCTTTTTTACGGCTTCATCGACCTTGGTCGGCATATCGCGTCGTCCCCTTAGTATGCAAACTTTCCATTACTACGATAAATGCGGCTTATGAAGTGCGCCAGTGGAGAGCTATTCGAGGAAAGAATCCCGCTCCTGCGCCAGGACAGCGGCGACGCTGTGAAGGGTGCGCTCCACGTCTTCGGGCGAGGTTTGCCAGTTGCAGACGCTGATGCGCATGGCGCGACGTTCCCGCCAAGTGGTATTGCTGAAAAGAGCTTCTCCATCGGCGAGGATCATCGCTGTGACATGGTCGGTAAATGCATCGTGATCGAGCTCGGTGGCGTTTGCGGAAGGGTGCAGGAAGCGCACCAGCCCCTGATTAATCTGCGGCTCCGACACAATCTGCGCCCCAGGCAGGCTGCCGATCCGCACTGCAAGCCGGTGTGCATGGTGGCAGCAGCGGTCAATTAGCGCAGCGACGCCGGAACGACCCAGCTCACGCAGGGCGGCATAGGTGCTGAAGCCACGGGCGCGGCGCGACGACTCCGGGGTCCAGTCGATGGGGTCGCGCGCGAAGTCTTCGGCTGTGACATAGGCGGCGCGATGAGAGAATGCGGCGCGATGGGCGACGGCATCGCGTACGAAAGCATAGCCGCAGTCGTAGGGAACATTGAGCCACTTGTGACCGTCGGCAGCCCATGAATCGGCTTGCTCCGCTCCCTGGACGAGGTGACGATAGTTGGGGCTGGCCGCGAGCCAGAGGCCGAACGCTCCATCGATATGGACCCAGGCGCCAAAGCTTTTTGCCAGCGGGATGAGTTGCTGGAAGTCGTCGAAGGCCCCAATGTTGAGGTCCCCGGCCTGAAGCAGAAGGATGGTGGGGGCAGTGGGATCGGTTTCGAGGTGAGCGCGGAGAGCGGCTTCAGGAAGTTGTCCGCCAGCGTCGGACGGTAAGGCAACGATGTTTTTCTCGCCTAGTCCGAGAAGGCGAACGGCACGCACTGCGGAGCCGTGCAACTCGGTGCTGGCTACGATGCGAATACGAGGCGCGCCTGCGAGCCCATCTTGCTCGACGTTCCAGCCACGGCGCTGCAGCAAGCTGTGGCGAGCGGCGGCGAGGCAAGTGACATGGGCCATCTGGCAACCAGTAACCAGGGCAAAACCTGCGTCTACAGGCAGGTGCAGGAGATCCTTCAGCCAGCCACCCACGATCTCTTCCACAACACAGGCTGCGGGCGCCACCGTGTAGAGCGAGGCGTTCTGATCCCAGGTCGAGGTAAGCCAATCCGCCGCCAACGCAGATGGAAGGGAGCCTCCATTGACCCAGCCAAAGAAGCGGCCGCCGGTAACGTTTGCCAACCCTCCATGGATGGCCGCGACGAGCTCCTGAAGGACGATGACGGGATCAAGCCCGTCGGATTCCAGAGGAACGTCAAGCCGGGATCGAAGCAGATCGTACGGCACCAGCGCGGCGACTGGAGTGTCGTTCTCCGCTGCGCGGTAGGCCGTAGCGATGTCGAATGCTGTATCCAGCGCAGCACGAAGGGAGTTGCCAGAATCATCCATGAGGCAATCTTAGAAGGACTTGGCTGTAGTGCACTCCGCTGATTGCGTATGAACTTGGTCGTTAGGTGGAGTAATCGGCGTTGATGGTGACGTATTCGTGGGTTAGGTCGCAGGTGAGGAAGCGGGTGTGGCCTTCGCCCTGGGCCAGATCGATGGCGATGGTGTACTCGCGGGCGGACATGGCGGCGTGGGTGGCGGCTTCGTCGTAGGCGGCGGCGCGGGTGCCGTGTGCGAAGACGGGAAGGCCTGCGATGTCGATGGTGACGGCGGCGGGATCGAAGGTGACGCCGGCGCGGCCTGCGGCGGCCAGGAGGCGTCCCCAGTTGGGGTCGGCGGAGGACCAGGCGGTTTTGCAGAGAGGCGATGTGGCTATGGAGACGGCGATGGCGCGAGCGTCGGCGTTGGTGCACGTGCCGGTGATGTCGAGGGTGACGACGTGGGTGACGCCTTCGCCGTCGTCGACGATGGCGTGGGCGAGGGAGTTGCAGAGGCGCTGGAGGGCGGCCTCGAAGGCGGAAACGGCTTCGCCCTTGGCTTCGACGCTGCTGGCTCCGCTGGCGAGGAGGAGGAGGGTGTCATTGGTGGACATGTCGCCGTCGATGGAGATGGCGTTGAAGCTGGTTTCGGCGGCGGCGGCGAGCATGGCGGCGAGGTGCTCGGAGCAGGCGGCGAGGTCGGTGAAGATGTAGGCGAGCATGGTGGCGTGCGGAATTAGTTGGGGGCCGATCATGCCGGCGCCCTTGCAGCAGCCGAAGAGGGAGACGGTTTTGCCGGCGATGGTAAAGGATTCGTAGGCGACTTTGAGTTTGGTGTCGGTGGTGAGGATGGCGGTGGCGAAGGCTTCGGCGTGTTCGGCGTCGCTGCCGAGTTCGGCTTTGGCTTCGGGGATGGCGGCGATGAGCTTTTCGACGGGCAGTGGAACGCCGATGATGCCGGTGGAGGAGGGGAAGACCTCGTCGAAGACACAGCCGAATTGGTTGGCGACGGCGATGCAGGATTGGCGGCAGGCGTCGATGCCGGGCTGGCCGTTGGCGGCGTTGGCGTTGCCGGCGTTGACGAGGACGGCGGTGACGCGGCCTCCTGTGACCTTCATGTGGCGTCGGCCGACGGTGACGGGGGCGGCGACGACCTGGTTGGCGGTGAACATAGCGGCGGCGTTGGCGCCGGAGTCGCAGACAGCGAGGGCGACGTCGGGTTTGCCGCTGGCTTTGATGCCGGCGGTAACCGAGGACCAGCGGAAACCGCGGGGGAGGGTGGTGGTGATATTGCTCATCGTTGATAAGAGTATCAAGGGCTTCTTTGCCAGTGATGGGAACGCCGCGCGACCAGTGCCGCGGAGTGATTACGGTGTGGAGTCGGGACATAAAGTATGCAAATTTTTGTATACTTGGGGATGTTGAGTTTCAAGCGTGTGAGGTTTCTCGGCGAAAGTCGAAAATGATCTTCGAGACTTTCCCGCCGGTGTACGGCACGAAATAGGAGAAGAGTTACGTGCTGTCCAGGAAGGTGACATGCCGAAAGATTTCAAGCCGATGCCCGTGATCGGCAAAGGTGTCTATGAAATTCGGGTGAGCTTGCATGGTGCATGGAGATTGATTTACGTAGCCAAGTTCGCTGACGCTATCTACGTGCTTCATGCGTTTCAAAAGAAGACTCAGCAAACCGCGAAGGCCGATGTCGAGCTCGCGAAGAGACGGTATCGCACGATAGGAGGGTGACCATGATCAAGACGAAGAAGGCCCGGTTGGACGATGGGCACATAACAGAGAGCAGCGGGAACATATTCGTGGACCTCGGATTCGAGAAAGCGGAGGCGGAGGTAATGCTGATGCGAACTGATCTCATGATTACTCTGCGGAGGCATATCGAGGCGCAGGGCTGGACACAAAAGGAAGCGGCAAAAATTTTGGGCATCACGCAGCCACGTGTATCCAAACTACTGAGAAGGAAATTTGATGAATTTAGCCTGGATATGTTGGTGACTCTGGCAGTCAAGGCAGGGTTGCGGGCGGAGTTGAAGCTAGCGGCTTGAGGGACGCGGCGTATACTTTTTCGATAACAGAGCGTGCGCGGGGTGGATGAATTTCGCGGCTGGGCTTTTGGGGAGATTTAATACATGAGCGGTAATGGAAGCAACAACGGGCACTCGAATGGCAATGGGCATGTGCATGACTACACGGTTCCGATGCCGCGCAGGGAATGGATCGTCAACCGCAAGGCTGAGGCGGCGCGGACGGGTGACTGGAATATGAGCCAGATGCACTTTGCGCGGCTGGGGAAGATCACCGAGGAGATGGCGTTCGTCGCGCATAAGGAAAAGATCTCGGCGGATTTGGTGCGTTCGGAGATTGCCAAGGGGACGATGATTATTCCGGCGAACATCAATCATCCGGAGCTGGAGCCGATGGCGATTGGGGTGGAGTCGCTGTGCAAGATCAATGCGAATATCGGGAACTCGGCGCTGGTGTCGAATGTGGATGAGGAGCTGCGGAAGCTGCATACGGCGGTGCATTTTGGCGCGGATACGGTGATGGATTTGTCTACGGGCGGGGATATTCCGATGATTCGCGAGGCGATTCTGCGGCATTCTCCGGTTCCGATTGGGACTGTGCCGCTGTATGAGGCTTTGAGCCGGGTGAAGCGGGTGGAGGATTTGAACATCGACCTGTATCTAGAGGTGATTGAGGAGCAGGCCGAGCAGGGAGTGGATTACTTTACTATTCACGCCGGTGTGTTGATCCAGTATGTGCCGATGGTGTCGAAGCGTATTACTGGGATTGTGAGCCGGGGCGGGGCTATCCTTGCACAGTGGATGACGGCAAACCACAAGCAGAATTTTCTGTACGAGAACTTCGACCGCATTACGAAGATTATGGCGAAGTATGACGTCAGCTACTCGCTGGGTGATGGGCTGCGGCCGGGGTCGGTTGCGGATGCGTCGGACGAGGCGCAGTTTGCGGAGTTGAAGACGCTGGGCGAGCTGACGCGGCAGGCCTGGAAGGACGATGTGCAGGTGATGATCGAAGGGCCGGGGCATGTGCCTATGGACAAGATCAAGGAGCAGGTCGACATGGAGGTAGCTCTGTGCGACGGCGCGCCGTTCTATGTTCTGGGGCCGCTGGTGACCGACATTGCGCCGGGGTATGACCACATCACCAGCGCGATCGGCGCGGCGATGATTGGGTGGCATGGCGCGGCGATGCTCTGCTATGTGACGCCGAAGGAGCACCTCGGGCTGCCGAATGAGAAGGATGTGAAGGATGGGATCATCGCGTACAAGATCGCGGCCCATGCAGCGGACATTGCGCGGCATCGGCCTGGTGCGCGGGACCGCGACGATGCGATCAGCCATGCGCGGTATACGTTCGATTGGGAGAAGCAGTTTGCGCTGTCGCTGGACCCCGAGACGGCGCGTGGGATGCACGATGAGACGCTGCCCGACGATTACTACAAAGAGGCGGCGTTCTGCTCCATGTGCGGGCCGAAGTTCTGCTCGATGAACTGGTCGAGCAAGGTGGATAAGTTCAATGAAGAGGTACACGGGCTAAAGAAGCCGGACCTGACGCAGATTGTGACGGAGCAAATGGCGCTGCGGCAGTGATTTGCGAATAGCGCAATAAAAACGGAGAGGCCCACAATTGTGTGGGCCTCTTACCTTGGGGGAGGGGATCCGATTAATTTAATGAGTTACTTAGCCTTACCAGAGGCGGCCCGAGTGGCAACAACCGTCGGCACAATCACGATAGCGACGAAGACGAACGCTGTAATAAAGTCATGCATAGGGCACTCCAGCGAGCGGCATTTGTGCTCGACATGAACATCATGCCGCTTCGAATAGCTGGGGTAAATACTACTAGTGGGGCAGGGCTTATCACCCCCGCCTCAGCAGTTAATCCCACAAGGGTAATCAAGTTAGGTTACCGTGCCGCTGCCTCGAGAATTGCCGCGGAGTGGTTCAGGGCCGCTGCCAGGGTGTCGAGTTGTTCCTGGGCGCGCTTGCTGTCGGCGGCGTCGATGCCCTCGTTGACGCCGGGGATCACTACGGCTGCGTAGCCGGTAAACTCGCCGGGGGCGTAGATAGTGTGGCGGTACCAAGGGCGTTTGGGCAGGCCGGCGTCGCTGAGCAGGGCGGTCTCGGCGTCGCGCAAGCCGGCGTTGAGCTTTGCATAGGAGCTTTGTTGCCCCGTCGCGGTCAGGCCGGTCTGGGCCTTGTAGACGGAGATGCCGGCTGCGGCGAAGCGCTGGGCGGCGGCGTCGGCGGCGGTAAAGTCCAGGTGCAACTTATCGGCAAGAGGGCGCTTTTGGGCGGCGTCCAGGTAGCCGACGACCTCTTTGCCGTAGAGCCGGTAGTCGTAGGGGAGAACGTCGGTGTCGGCCATGTGCAGCACTTCGAGCCCGAAGACGCGGGCCTGCTGCTGCTCGTAGACGAAGGTGGGGTCGGCGAACTTGATGAACCAGTTGTAGTTATCGAAGACGGAGTGGTAGACGCCATAGGGCCCATCGGAACCGATATCGGTGGAGGGTACGCCGAGGTGTTGCAGGAACGGTGTGAAGTCGGAGCCGGAGCCGAGGGTGCCGATGCGGACTTCGTTGGGGGTTTCCTCGGGTTCGCGTTCGGTGTGGACGGCGGCGACGCGGCGGTCGGGGGTCTCCTGCTGTTCTTTCAGCCATTGGTCATAGACGGAGCCGCCCTTGGGGCTGGCGACCTCGTGGGTGATGGCGCGGACGAAGTCCTTGAGCGAGGGTACGGCGGAGGAGCCGAAGTTCGGGCCGGAGACGCCGACGTCGGTGTTGAAGTAGACGACGGCGTGGGCGAGGTTGGCGGCGTTCTGCTCGACCCACTCGGTGGAGCCGATGAGGCCCTCTTCTTCGGCGTCCCAGCTGCAGATGACGATGGTCCGCTTGGGTTTCCAGCCCTGTTTCAGCAGGGCGCCGAGGCCGTGGACGGTTTCGAGCATGGCGGCGGTGCCGCTGTTGGGGTCGACCGCGCCGTAGACCCAGGCGTCGCGATGGTTGCCGGCGACCACCCATGAGTCGGGATCGTCGCCGGGAATCTTGCCGATAACGTCCCAGATTGTGCGCAGTTGGTAGTCCTGCTCTAGGTGCATGTGGACTGTGACCGAGGCGGTGCCGCCGAGGTGGTAGGTGAAGGGCAGGGCACCGCGCCATGCCACCGGGGCGACGGGGCCGTCGAGGTGCTGGAGGATGGGGGTGGCGTCCAGATAGGAGAGCGGATTTGCGGGGATCGACGGCTGGTTCATTTTGGCCGGATCGAGAATGCGCTGGGCATCGGGCAGATCCGGCGTTGAGGCGACGCCGGGAGTCTCAGGGTCGCCGGGATAGAGTGGCAAAAACTGCACGCTGCCGCGCTGCACCGCTGAGGGTGGATGGTAAGGGCCGCGGGGGTATACGTCGCCCTTGGTGTAGCCGTCGTCCGCGGGGTCGGAGTAGATGAGGACACCCTTGGCGCCGCGCTGCTGGGCGATATAGACCTTGACGCCGCGGAAGTTTGCGCCGTAGCGCACGATCACGATCTTATCCTTGACGCTGATGCCGAGCTTGTCGAGTTCTTTGAAGTCGGCGAGGGTGCCGTAGTTGGCGTAGACGACCTGGGCGGTGACATTGCCGGAGGGCGAGGAGCCGTTGAAGGCAGGCAGGATACGGGGGTCGTCCTGGAAGGGATCGCCGCCGTAGGCTATGGGATCGACGTGCTCGGGGGTGGGGCCGGACATGAGCTTCTTGCCGGCGGCGTCGAAGGCAGTGATCTCGATCTTGACGGGCTTGTTGAGCCAGACCTTGAAGGGGACGATCTCGGTCTGGAGGCCGGCTGCTTTGAACTTATCGGCGACGTAGAGGGCTGTTTTGTAGTCCTCGGGCGAGCTGGCCCAGTGGGGCTCGGCGGTGAGGGTCTTGAGGTGCTCGCCGGCGAGTTTGGCGTCGGGTACGGCCATGAAGGCGGTGTCCCACGCGGCCTGCTGGGTGAAGTCTGCGTAACCGAAGACGCTGGATGGGAGTAGGGGCGCAGCAGGCGTTTGGGCCATGGCCGTACCGGCAACGAGGAAGGAAAGCAGGCAGGCCGTGCGGAGGTGCGGCATTGGAAGGCTCCTTAGGAGGCGGGCGGTGCGGAAACGGGCTGGGTGCAGAACTTGCAGCGGGTGGCGGCCAGGGGAATGTCGCCGAGGCACTGGGGGCATGGTTTGGTCGCGGGTGGTTCGGCGGGCGGGTTGAACTTCTTGAGCAGATACTGCGTGGGCAGGACGAGGAAGAAGTAGACCACCGAGGCGATGAGCAGGAAGTTGATGATTGCCGTGAGGAAGCTGCCGTACTTGATCTCGCCGCCGTTGATGTGACCGACCAGGTAGTCGAAGTTGGGTTTGCCGATGACGGCGCCGAGCAGGGGATTGATGATGTTGGCCGTGAGCGCCGTGACGA
>Ga0302314_10005231_pt1 | contig 23706 bp, 10 predicted proteins | sample III_Palsa_N2_3_FD_200533 | JGI IMG/M metagenome (GOLD analysis project Ga0302314, IMG submission 200533) | Peat permafrost microbial communities from Stordalen Mire near Abisko, Sweden - III_Palsa_N2_3 | ecosystem: Environmental > Terrestrial > Soil > Palsa > Peat permafrost | place: Sweden... | reverse complement strand
TGAGGTCGGCGGGCAAACCGTGCTGGTGATGCAGACGATTCCGGAGCTGGCTGCGAATCCGGCGCGGCAGACGGCGAGCCGGATCCTGCTGCGCGGGCTGGCAGCCTTCGACATCGATTATTATGGAACGGACAAGACGAACGCCGCGCCGCGCTGGTTCTCGAGCTGGCGCGACATGCAGCGGCTGCCCCAGCTCGTGCGCATCCGCGCCTCGTTCGCCAAGGGCGGGCCGGAATGGACCGAGATGGTGGTGACCCCGCATGTGGTGGCGGATGTGAGCTGCAATTTCGATCCACTGATCAAATTCTGCCAGGGGCGATGATGGCGGCGGAAGACGCATCCGAGAAGCCCGGCCGGCTGCGCGACGCGCTCGCCCAGCTGCTGCAGGATTGGCGCGCCGAATGGCGCCTGCTGGCGCGCGCCGGCGCGGCCAGCCTGCGCCGCGACGCGGGCGTGCAAAGCATTGTCGATTTCACGGCCGCCGAGATCGTCGTCAGCCGCGGCGGCGGCGGCGTCGAGACCGAGATCGCGCGCCTGCCCGGCGGAATCCCCGAAGCGCACGCACTCGCGATGGCATTCGCGCGGGCGCAGCTTTCCACCGACATCGTGCTGCGCCTGCCGCAGAGCGAAGTGCTGCGCGCCAATGTCTGGCTGCCGCAGGCGCGGCCCTGGACGCTGAGAAAGGCGCTGCATTTCGAGCTCGAGCGCTTGAGCCCGGTGCCGCCCGACCAGCTTTATTTCGATTTCGAGACGGTGGATCGCGACAAGGCGACCAACCGGGTCGAGCTTTCGTTGCGCATCCTGCGCCGCGCGCTCGTGGATCAGGCGGCGGCGACCGCTTCCGCGGCCGGGCTGCACATCGCGGCGATTGCGTTCTCGGGCGATGCGCGGCAGGCCGACTGGCAGCAATTTCCCGTCGACAGGCCGGCATTCTTTCGCCTTTTGTGGCAGCGCTGGAACGTGCCGGCGCTGGGCGGTCTGGCGCTTCTCCTCGCCTTCGCGGCGCTGCTGGCGTGGTATGCGCGCAACGCCGACGCGCAGGACCAGCTTTCCGACCAGATCGCGCTGGAGCAGCGCCGCGCCGCCATCGTCACCCTCATCGAGCGCGACATCGCGCGCACCGACCGCCAGATCGGATTCCTCGCGCGCCAGAAGCAGGCGCCGCTCACCGTCGCCATCCTCTCCGAGGTGAGCGAGACATTGCCGGACGGCACTTGGCTGGACGAGATCGAGATCGGCCAGGACCGCGTGCATATCCGCGGCTACAGCCACGCCGCCGCCGATCTTTTGGGTGCCATCGACCGCTCGGGCTATTTCGCCGACGCGCAGTTCGGCGCGCCGCTGGTGCGCAACCCCAACGGCAATGTCGAGCAGTTCGACATCAATTTCGACGTTCGCGGGAGCAAGCGATGATCGCGATCCCGCAATCCGTCAGGGGCCGAAGCGGCGCGCTGGCCGCCGCGGGTATTGCCATCGCCGTCACCGCTTTGCTGATCGCGGGCCTGATCGTGCTGGTCTTCGGCGGGCAAAGCGCGGCGACCACGGATTCGGTTCATCAGCTGGCGGTCTATCGCGCCGAGGTCGCCCTGCGCCCCGAGCTCGAAGCGGCGCTCAAGCAGGCGCGGCTGAAAGCGTCGGCCACGCCCGGCCTGATCGCCAGCGACAGCGTGGCGCTGGCCCAGGCCCAGCTGCAGGACGAGGTGAAATCGATCGTCACCGACAATCAGGGCGAGGTGCGCACCGCGCAGATCGTTCCGGCCACCAATGTGGACGGCTTCCAGGTCATCGCCATCCAATACGACCTCGCGGTGCCGATGGCCAAGCTGCGCGACCTGATCTACGCCATCGAGACGCGCACGCCCTATCTGTTCGTCGACGACGCCGACATTGTCGCCCAGCAGGACTGGCAGACCGGCGATCCGCAGCCGGCAAATCCGCAATTGGAAGTGCGCTGGACGATCCGCGGCTATCGCTGGAGCGGCGCGAAATGATCCGGCGCATCGCACCCATCCAGGCAGCGCTGCTCACGCTCTGCTTTCTCATGGCGGCGCTGACGGTCTACGAGCTCTCCGTGCCGCCGGCGGAGTTCGTGCTGCCGGTCGTTCATCTGAGGCCCAGCATCGCCGGCGCCCAGCCGCCGCCGGCGTTCCTCGCGCCGCCGCCGGAGAGCTTCAGCGCAATCAACGATCGTCCCGTCTTCATCCCCTCGCGAAAGCCGCTGGCGCTGCCGGCCGATAAGACGGCCAATACCGCCGCCACGGCGCCGCCTTTGCCCGCGCTCGCGCTGGTGGGCGTCATCCTGGACGGGCAGAACAGCTTGGCGATGGTGAAGCCGGCCGGCGCGCCATTCGCCCAGGCCATGGGGGTGGGCGCGTCCGTCGGCGGTTGGCAAATAACCAGCATCGGCCCCGACAAGATCGTGCTACACGCGGGGACTTTCGAGCAGGACGTGCGGCTGGATGCCAAGCCCCTCGGGCAGGCTCCTGCCGCGCCGCCGCCCGGAACGCCCCAATAGCAAAGGGCCTTCGCTATAAGGGCAGAAATCGAATAAGATCAATGTGGTGGCTGGGTTTGGCATGAAAAACCGGAATGCAGGGATGTCCGCCTCGGGCCGCTTGCGGGCGATCGTGCTTGCGGGCCTGGCGGGTTTCGCCGCGCCGGTTGCCGATGCCCAGACCGCACCGGCCCAGATGCAGCCCGAGGCCTCCAGCGAGATCATTCCGGGCAGCGGGCAGTTCACGGGCAGCCAACGCCACAGCCGGGCGGTCGCCACCGACGCCAAGGGCGACATCACGCTGAATTTCGTCAATGCCGACGTCAAGGACGTGGCCAAGGCGGTGCTGGGCGATTACCTCAAGCTGAACTACCAGATCAGCGCCACCGTCCAGGGCACGGTGACGATCCAGACCAGCCAGCCGCTCACCCGCGACCAGGTGATCCCGGCGCTCGACCGCGCGCTCAGGCTCAACGCCATGGCGCTGGTCAACAATGACGGCGTCTACGACGTCGTGCCGATCGCCGAGGCGCAGCACGACACCGGCGCCATCCATGCCACCGGCACGGCGGCCGCGAACGCCATGGAATATGGCAGCGAGGCTGTGCCGTTGCATTATGTGAGCGCGGTGCAGATGCAGAAGCTGCTCGAGCCGCTGGCGCCGGCCCAGGGCATCGTGCATGTCGACGCGTCGCGCAACCTGTTGATCATCGAAGGCACCGCGGACGAGCGCAAGACGCTGCGCGACGACATCGCGCTGTTCGACGCGGACTGGCTTTCCGGCATGTCGTTCGCGATCTACACGCCGACCTACATGGACGCCGCCGAATTGGCGCGCGAGCTCGACCAGATTCTCGGCAGCACCGACAGCCCGATCGCGGGCCTGGTGAAGCTGATGCCGATCGACCGGCTCAACGCCGTGCTGGCGATCTCGCCGCAGAAGAAATATCTCGAGAAGCTCCGCTTCTGGGTCGACCGGCTCGACCGGCCCGGCCAAGGCACCGACCGGCACATCTTCGTCTATCACGTGCAGAACGGCCGCGCCTCGGACCTCGCCTCGACGCTCGCCAAGGCGCTGTTCGGCAATGCCAGCGCCGGCGCCGAGCCCGGCGCCGTCCATACGACCACCGAAAGCGTGACCATGCCGACCACCCCGCCGCTCGGCGGCGGCGGCCTGGGCAGCAGCCCGACGCCGTCGGCATCGACGACGACGTCTTCATCCGCCATAGCCGCGCCGGCGGAGCAGTTTTCCGCCTCCGGCAATTTGAAGACGGCGGAAGGCAGCGCCTCGGTCAACATCACGGCGGACGAGGTCAACAACGCGCTGGTGATCTATGCGACGCCGCGCGAATACGCGACGGTGGAAGCGGCGCTGCACCAGCTCGACACCCAGCCGGTCCAGGTCTTCCTCGAGGCCGCGATCGCGGAGGTGACGCTCAACAACGATCTGCAATACGGCCTGCAATATTTCTACCAGCCGAACTCGCAGAACCAGTTCGTGCTGTCGAACGGCACAGGCTTGCCGCTCACGGCGGCGTTCCCGGGCTTTTCCTACATGTTCTCCCACGGCAGCAACATCCAGGTCGTGCTGAACGCGCTGGCCAACGAGACCCACGTCCAGGTGATCTCCGCGCCCAAGATCCTGGTGCTGAACAACCAGACGGCGACGCTGCAGGTCGGCGACCAGGTTCCGATCGAGACCGCGCAGGCGGTCAGCACGATCGACTCGACCGCGCCGATCGTCAACAGCATCGAATACGAGGACACCGGCGTGATCCTGAAGGTGACGCCGCGCGTCAACCGCGGCGGCGTCGTGATGATGGACATTTCGCAGGAGGTGAGCGGCGTCGACGCCACGGCCTCGGCGGGCGGCATCGCCTCGCCGACCATCCAGCAGCGCAAGATCGACAGCTCGATCGCGATCCAGGACGGCGAGACCGTCGCGCTGGGCGGGCTGATCACCGACAACAAGACGCTGACGAAATCCGGCCTGCCGTTCCTCCAGGACGTGCCGCTGATCGGAAACCTGTTCCGCACCACGACCGACAATCACGACCGCACGGAGCTGATCGTGCTCATCACGCCGCATGTCGTGGACAATATCGAGAAGGCGCGCGCCATCACCAGCGAGCTGCGCCGCAAGCTTCCCTCCGTTCAGGCGCTGCTTGGGCATGATTATTGATCGGCCGGCGCAACGCGGCTGGGCGCTGGTCTCGGTGCTGTGGATCGTGTCGATGCTCGCCATGCTGGCGGCCGCCACCCAGGCGCTGACGCTCACCTCCACCAAGACCGAACACCGGGCCCAGGATGGCGCGCGCGCCGACGCCGATCTCGACGCCGCCGTGGTACGGGCGGCAGCCGGCATCGCCGATCCCGATCTCAGCCAGCGCTGGCGGGTGGACGGCGTGGCGCAGAGCTTCGTCTTCGACGGCACCACCTTGCGCGTCAGCGTGCAGGATGAATTGGGGCGCATCGACCTCAACACCTGCGATGGCTCGCTGCTCAGCCAATTGCTGCTGGCCGCCGGGATGCCGCTCGGCGATGCCCAGGCGCTCAGCGACAAGATCCTCGACTGGCGAAGCCCCTCCAACCTGCATCGCCTGCATGGCGCCACCGACGCGGATTACGCGGCGCGGGCCTATCCCTGGCGCCAGCGCCACGGGCCGTTCCAATCGGTCGACGAATTGCGGCTGGTGATGGGGATGAACGACACGCTGTTCGCGCGCATCCGCCCGGCGCTCACCGTCTACAGCCATCGCCCGATGTTCGATCCGACGACCGCGCCGCGCGAGGCGCTGCTGGCGCTCTATCCGGGCGACGTCCAGCAGGTCGATGCCATCCTGAGCACGCGGGCGGCCCATTCCGAACTGGCCTCGGCCGGCGCGCCGTCCTATCCGGTGGGAATCGTCAATCCCTCGGTCTCGCTCGCCGGCCGCGCTTTTTCGATCAGCGCCGAGCTCGCGCGCAAGGGCCGGCGCTTCCGGCGCGAGGCCGTGATCGAAATGACCGGCGACAGCAGGACGCCGTATTTCGTTCTGGCCTGGCGGTAAAGCGTTTTCGTTGTGCTTGAATCAAGCCGAATTGTCATCCCGGCCAAGCGATGCGCAAGCATCGCACAGAGCCGGAACCCACCGTGACGCATTCCCGATGGGTCCCGGCTCTCGCTTTGCTCGGCCGGGATGACAGTCGGGTGCGGCGCTCGATTCGCCTCTGCACATCGCGCAATTTTCTGTCGCGCGAAAATGCAACCTCCGGTTGACAGCGTGACGCTGCTGGAGTAGTTTCGGCGCAATCTCCCGAATCAGGCTTCACGCCAATTGCAGCGGGCCATAGAGCCAGACGAGCCAGCCGCCGAGCGCGAGGAAAGTGCCGAAGGCGACGCGGTCCGCGCGCGACACGGCGCGGCCGGCGAGCGACAGGGCGAGCGCCGCGGCGAGGCCAAGGACGGCGGCATACAGAACCACACTCGGCAGGCCCTGCCAGGAAACCCAGGCGCCGAGAGCGGCGAGCAGTTTCGCGTCGCCCAGGCCCAGCCCGTCGCGGCCGCGCAATCGGCGATAGGCGAGCGCGATGGCGGCGAAACCGGCGAAGCCCGAGATCATCGCCAGAACGTGGCCGGGAAATCCGGCGCGATCGAAGCACCAGGCGGCGACCAGACCGGTAAGCGCCAACGCCGCGTTGAGCGCGTCGGGCAGCAGATAGGTTCGCCAGTCGGCGGCGGCCAGGCTCAGCAGCAGCCAGCCGAAAACGCAGGTCGCGAGCAGAATCCAGCCGGCGGTGACGCTCGCGGCCCAAGCCACGACAAGCACGGCCGCGATCTCCATGAGCGGGTGGACGGGATCGATCGCCTCGCCGCAGGCGCGGCAGCGTCCGCGCAGCCACAGCCAACTCGCGAGCGGAACGAGATCGACGGGCTTGAGCTTCGCGCCGCAGCGATCGCAGGCGGAGCGTCCGATCAGGACCGGCCGACCGGCGGGCAGGCGCACGGCCAGCACGCCGAGGAAGCTGCCGACGAAGGGCGCCAGCAGGATCAGCGGCAGCCAGAGATCGGCCAAGATGGCGCCTGCTCCCATGCGTTGCGTCCGAAATCCGGCGCCAGCATGATGAAGTTCGCGCGCCGAGGGAAGCGCGCGGGTTTTCGCGGATGAGACCGCGGCGGGCTCCACGAGGGAGCCCGCCTTCGGTTCACAGAATGAAGTCGCTCGCCACCAGCGCGGTCGTGCTGTGGACGATGATGACCATGTCCTTGACGCCGTCGCCATTGATGTCGACGCGCACCTCATAGGTGTTCGCGCCGTCGGCGGCGACCATGACCTGGTCGGCGTGGTGGGTGAATGTCGGGACGAAGGTGAGATTTCCCAGGGCGCTGAGATCGATCTGGTCGCCCTGGGCGTGGCTGAAGTCCATGATCGTGTCGAAGGTGCCGGCGCCGGGCGTCGAGTCGGACACGGCGGTGTAGACGAAGCGGTCCGCGCCGGCGCCGCCATAGAGCGTGTCGCCGCCGCCGCCGCCGGTCAGCACGTCGTTGCCGGCGCCGCCGTTCAGCGTGTTGTTGTTGGCGTCGCCGGTCAGCACGTCGTTGTAGTTCGAGCCGATGACGCCCTGGATGCTGGTGAGCAGGTCGGTGCCCGCGCCGCCCGTGGCCGTGCCGTTCGCGAGGTTGACGGTGACCGCCGACGTCGCATCCGCATAGGTCGCGGTGTTGAAGCCGGTGCCGCCGTTCAGCGTGTCGTTTCCGAGCCCGCCATCCAGCGTGTCGTTGCCGCCCTCGCCGAACAGCACGTCGTTGCCGGCGCCGCCATTGAGCACGTCGGCTTCGCCGCGGCCCTGGATCAAATCCGTGCCGCTGGTGCCGTTCACGGTGACCGTGTCGCTGAGCGAGAGACTGACGGAGCCGAGCGCATTGTACTGCGCCAGCGAGAAGGTGACGGCGTTGTCGGTGGCGTCGATCACATCGACGCCGGCGCCGGCCAGCGCGCCGATCTGCGACGCACTGAGCGCGGAGATGTCGGCGCCGGTATCGGCGAGCGTCACGGTGTTTGCCGCGGTCAGCGCGACGTGGCCCAGCGCCTCGTACTGCGCGACCGTGAGCGACAGGGCGCCATCGGTGGCGTCGATCGTGTCGATGCCGTCGCCGGCCAGCGCGTGCAGCTGCGTCGTGCTCAAGGCGCCGAGCACGGCTCCGGTATCGGCGAGCGTGACGGTATTGGCGCCGGTGAGCGTGACAGCGCCCAGCGCGTCGAATTGCGCCACGTTCAGGGTCAGCAAACCGTCGGACGCGTCGATGGTGTCGATGCCGGCGGCGGCCAGATTTCCGATCTGGGTCGCCGTCAGCGCGTTCAGATCGCTGCCGGTGTCGAGCAATGCGATGGTGTCGCTCTGGGTCAGCGTGACCGCGCCCAGCGCCTCGAATTGCGCGACCGTCAGGCTGAGCACGTTGTCGCTGGCGTCGATCGTATCGATGCCGTTCGCCGCCAGCTGCCCGAATTGGGTGGCCGTCAGGGTCGCGATCTGCGCGCCGGTGTCGAACAGCGTCACCGTGTTGGCGCCGGTCAGCGTCGTCGCGCCGAGGCCGGTATAGTCCGCCACGGTCAGGGACAGCACGTTGTTGGAGGCGTCGATATTGTCGATGCCATGCGACGCCAGCAGCCCGAACTGCGCCGCGGTCAGCGCGGCGATGTCGGCGCCGGTGTCGATCAGCGTGACGGTGTTGGCCGCCGCGAAATCGGCCGAGGTGCCGAGCACGCTCGAGACCTGGGACTCGCTCAGGTTCAGCGTGTTGCCGGTGGAATTGAAGATGTCGACGCCTTGCGTCGCATAGGCCGCAAGCTGCGTGCCGCTCAGCGCCTCGATATTGGCTTCGCTGTCGGAGAGCGTGACGGTGTCGGCCTGCGTCAGCGCCACGCCCGCGGTGTGCAGGGCGTTGAGCTGGGCGATGGTGAAGGTCACCGCGCCGTCGGTCGCGTGGATCGCGTCGATGCCGTTGGCCGAGAGCGCGGCGAGTTGCGTCGAGGTGAGCGCTTCGAGACTGGCGCCGGAATCGGCCAGCGTGACGAAGTCGGCCTGCGTCAGCGCGATGCCGCTGCCGATGACGGCGTCGTACTGCGCGGTCGTCAGCGTCAGGACGTTGTCGGAGGCGTCGAGCACGACGTGGCCCGCGCCCATGCCGCCCAGCGTGGTGAGGTTGGCGGCGCTGAGCAGCGCGATGTCCGCGCCGGTGTCCGACACGGTGACGGTGTCGGTGGCGTCGAACGTCAGGCCGGCGGACTGGCCGATCAGCGCGGCGATCTTCGCCTCGCTGAGCGAAAGCGCGTTATCCGTCGCGTCGAGATGATTGAAGCCGTTGCTGGTCAGGCCCGCGAGCTGGGCGACGGTCAAAGTGGCCAGATCGCCGCCGGTGTCGGTGAGCGTGGCCGCGTCGCCGCCGAGGACAAGGCCGGTGCCGAAGAACGCCTGATAGTCGGCGACGCTGAGCAGCGCCGTTCCGGTGGCGATGCTGACCTGCTGAACACCCTTGGCGTACAGCTCGCCCCAATCCGTGGCCGAGAGGTTCTGGATGTCGGCGGCGCTGTCGGAAAGGACATTGGAAGCGCCGCCGAAGGAGGCGCCGTTGTCGATGACTGCGACGGCCTGGATTTCGCTCAGCGTCAGATTGCCGGATGACGGGCTGAAGATGTCGACGCCCTGGGTGACGTAGCCGGAAAGTTGCGTTCCCGTCAGACCGTCGATGGTCGCGGACGTGTCGAGCAGCGTCACCGTGTCGGCCTGCGTCAGCGCGATGCTGTCGGTGCTCAGCAGGTTGAGCTGGCTGGCGCTGAGGCTGACCGCGCCGTTGGTGGCGTGGATGATGCTGACGCCGTCGGTGTGCAGGAGCGCGATCGTGGTGCTGTTGAGGTAGGACGCAAGCGCACTGCCGGTATCGGCCAGGGTGACGGTGTCGGAGCCGCTGATATGGAGGCCCGCGCCGCTCATCGCGGTGAATTGCGCGACGCTGAACGAGAAGGATCCGCCGGTCGCGTCGAGAATGACATGGCCCGCGCCCTCGGTTCCCAGCGCCGTGAGATCGGCGGCGGACAGGGCGGCGATATTGGCGTCGGTGTCGGCGATGGTCAGCGTGTCGTTGGCCGCTTCCGTGACGCTGCCGCTGGTCTGATGGAGCAGCGCGTGGGCCTGAGCCGCGGTTAGCGACAGGGCGTTGTCGCTGGCGTCGATGATGTCGATGCCGGCGGCGCCGAGCGCGGACAATTGCGTGGCGGTCAGGGCGGCGAGATGCGCGCCGGTGTCGGCCAGCGTGACGGTGTCGGCCTGGGTCAGCGTCACTGTGCCGAGCGCGCTGTATTGCGCGACGCTGAGCGACAGGACGTTGTCGCTGGCGTCGATCTTGTCCACGCCCTTGGCGGCAAGCTGGCCGAACTGCGCGGCGCTGAGAAGCGCGATGTGCGCGCCGGTGTCGGCGAGGGTGACCGTGTCGGCGGCGGTGAAGGCCCCGGCCGAAGCCAGAACCGCCGCGACCTGGAGCTCGTTCATGCTCAGCACGCCGGTGCTGGAGTGGAAGAAGTCCACGCCCTGCGTGACGTAAGCCGACAGCGCCGCGGCGCTGAGCGCCTGGACATGGGCGCTGGTGTCGGAGAGCGTGACGGTATCGGCGGCCGTGAGCTTGACCGCGCCCAGCGCATTGAGCTGACCGACGCTGAGGAAGAGCGTGGTGTTGGTGGCATGGATCGTGTCGATGCCGTTGGCCGCGAGCGCGCCGATCTGCGCCACGCTCAATGCGTGCAGACTGGCGCCGGTGTCGGCCAGCGTGACGTTGTTGCCGCCGTCGATCTTGACGCCCGCGGAAACCGCCGCGTTGTAATAGGCCAGATTGATGGTGAGCAGGCCGCTGGCGAGGAGATCGACATGGCCCGCGCCCTCCGCGCCCAGCGCCGCGATATCGGCGAGCGACAGGGCCGCGATGTCGGCGGCGGTGTCGCTGACATAGAGCGTGTCGGTGGCGGCGAGCGCGACGTGACCGCTCGTCTGGTTCACCAGCGCATGCGCCTGGGCGACGGTCCAGGTGAAGTTGTTCTGGCTGGGCAGGGATTCGATGATGTCGATGCCGGCGGCGCCAAGTCCCTGGATTTGGGCGGTGGTCATGTCGGTGAGGCCGTTGTCGTCATTCTGGATCGTGACGGTATCGGCCTGGGTCAGCGTGACGGTGCCCAGCGCAAAGTATTGCGCGAGAGAAAGCGTCAGCGTGTTGTCGCTGGCGTCGATCTTGTCGATGCCGGCGGCGGCGAGCTCGCCGAATTGCGTGGACGAAAGCGCCGCGATATGGGCGCCCGTGTCCGCCAGCGTGACGGTGTTGGCGGCGGCGGCGAAGAGATGGCTGGTTTCCATCTGCGCGACCTGGGCCGCGGTCAGGTTGAGCGTGCCGCCGGTCGAGTTGATCTCGGTCGCGCCGGATGCGGCATAGCTCGCCAGGTTCGCCGCGCTGAGCGCTTCGAGCGTGGTTTCGGTGTCGGAGAGAATGATATTCGCGCCGGCGGCCGGCGCGATCGTGACGGAGCCCAGCGCGTTGAAATCCGCCACGCTGAAGGTGATGTCACCGGAGGTGGAGACGATGGCGTGGAAGCCGTCGGTATTCAGCGCGCCGATCTGGGCGGATGTCAGAGTCGAGATCGCGGTGCCGGTGTCCATGACGACCGGATCGACCGAGCTGGCGTTGTCGGTCGAATAGCTGATGCCGGCCGTCGCCAGCGCATTGGCCTGGGCAACCGAGAAATCGAGCTCGCTGCCGCCGCCATGCGTCGCGATCTGGATCTGATCCATGCCGGCGGTGTGGAAACTGGCGATCTGGGTCGGCGTCAGCGCCTCGATATTCGAAACCGTGTCGAAGATGCGCGGAACGCCGTACGAATCCGTGACGGTGATGCCGCTGCCCAGCGCGGCCCACTGCGCCACGCTCCATTCGAACATGAAGGTGCCGTGGATCTGCGTGATGTGTTCCGCCGCGAGGCCGGAGATGACGGCGGTGGACAAATCGACGAGTCCAGGAATGTAGCCGTCCTGGAGCGTGTTGGTGTCGCCGGCCGAAAGCTGGACGCTGCCCAGCGCTTCATATTGCGCGATGTTCAGCGTCAGCGTGTTGTCGGTCGCGTTGATCTTGTCGACGCCGGCGGCGGCGAGCTCGCCGATCTGGATGGCGGAAAGCGCCTGGATATTCGTGCTGGTGTCCGTCAGCGTGACGGTGTCGGCAGCGGAGAACACCGTGCTGGTGCCCAGGAGCGCGCCGACCTGGCTGACGTTCATGTTCAGGATGGTGCTGTTGGCGGCGATGATGTTGACGCCCTTGGCCACCGCGTTGGCGAGCTGGGCCGCCGTCTCCGCTTCGACGTTGGCCTCGGAATCCTGCATCGTGAAGAAGCCGTTGGCCTGCACCGAAAGCGCGCCGAGCCCGTTCACCTTGCCGGTGCTCAGAATCAGGGGGTTGCCAACGGAGGCGTCGGTGGCGTCTAGGATGTCGATGCCCTTGGCCGCCAGCGCGTTGAATTGGCCGACGGTGAGCGCCGTGATATCCGCGACAGTATCCTGCAGCGTGACCGTGTTGCTCGATTTCAGGCTGACGGTGCCGAGATTCTGGAACTCGGACGCGGTGATCGTCAGGAAATTGTCGCTGGCGTTGAGGATGTCGATGCCCGAGCCCGCCAGCGCCGCGATCTGGGTGTTGGTCAGGCCGTTCAGGAACGATTCCAGGTCGGCGCCGGTGTCGAGCAGCGTCACCGTGTTCGAGCCAGTGAGCGTGACGGCGCCGAGCGCCTCGTATTGCGCGACCGAGATCGAGAGCACGTTGTTGGACGCGTTGATCTTGTCGATGCCGTTGGCGGCGAGCTGGCCGAACTGCGTGGCGCTGAGCGCGGCGATGGCGGCGCCGGTGTCGGAGAGCGTCACCACGTCGGACTGCGTGAGCGTCACGGCGCCGAGGCCGGTGTACTCCGCGACGGTGAGCGACAGGACATTGTTGCTGGCGTCGATCGTGTCGATTCCCGCGGCGGCAAGGCCGGCGAAGCCGGCGGTGCCGAGCGCCGCGATGTTGGCGCCGGTGTCGGACAGCGTGACGGTGTTGGCGGAAACGGCGGCGACGCCGTCGGCTTCCATGGCCGCGACCATGGCCTTGGAGAGATTGAGCGTGCCGTTCGTCGAGTCGATCTCGTTCACGCCCTGCGCGGAATAGGTGGCGATGCCGCTCGCCCCGAGCGCTTCGATCGTCGCTTCCGTGTCGGCCAGGATGACATGGCCCGCGTCCGCGCTCACGCCGATGGTGGCGGCGTCGAAATCGGCCTTGGTCCAGACCACGTCGCCGGCGGATGCCTCGATATGCGTGAAGCCGGCGGTGTGCAGCCCGGAGATGTGCGTGGAAGACATGGCCGAGATGGCAGTCCCGGTATCGAGCACGGTGATCGCCGAGCCCAGGAGACCCACGCCGGAATCGATGAACTGATCGGCATGGGCGACGTCGAAGATCAGCGGGTCCAGACTGCCCGTTTCCACATATTGCAAGCCCAGGCTCGCGAAATGCGCGATTTCGGTGGTGGTCAGGGATTCGACGTTGGCGAGCGTGTCCACCAGATAGACATGGGTGGTGGCGCTCGCGGAAACCGAAAGCGCATTCCACTGGGCAAGGGTGAAGTCCAGCGCGCCGGTGACGGAGATCTGATCGATGTTCGCCGCCGCAAGCCCGCTCAGGAAGCTCGTGCTGGCGCTGTCCATTTCGGCGGTGGTGGTGGACAGCGTGATCGTGTCGGCGGCGGCGAGCTTGACGGTGCCGAGCGCGTCGTACTGGGCCACGGTCAGCGAATAGGAGCCGCCGCCGGCGCTGATCTTGTCGATGCCCGCGGCGGCAAAGCCGGCGATCGTCGTGCTCGACAGCGCCGCGATGTGGGCGCCGGTGTCGGCGAGGGTGACGGTGTCGCTCTGGGTGAGCGTCACGGTGCCGAGCGCGTTGTACTGCGCCACCGTCAGCGACAGCACGTTGTCGCTGGCGTCGATCTTGTCGATGCCGTTGCCGGCGAGCGCGGCGATCTGCGTGGCGGTCAGCGCGCCCAGATTGGCGCCGGTGTCGAACAGCGTGATGGTGCTGGGGGCCGAGAATTTCACCGCGCCCATCGACTCGTATTTGGCGACCGTGAGCGAGAACGCACCGGTGATGTTGAGCACGTCGATGTTCTTGCCGGCCAGCGTCGCGAAATTGAGCGTGGCGATATGGGCGGACGTATCGGAAATCGTGACGGTGTCGGCGGCGGTGAGCGCCACCGTGCCGAGCGCGTTGAATTGCGCGACCGTCAGCGTCAGCACATTGTCCGTCGCGTCGAGGCTGGTGACGTGCGCGGCGGCCAGGCCCGCGAAGTTGAGGGTTTCGAGATTGGTGCTGGTGTCGGCGATGGTGACGGGCTTGCCGCCGGTCAGCGTGACCGTGCCGAGAGCGTCGTATTTCGCGACCGTCAGCGTCAGCGAATCCGTCGCGTCGATGTGGTCGATACCGATGCCGGCGAGCTCGCCGATCTGCGTCGCGCTCAGCGCAGCGATGTCCGCGCCGGTGTCGAGAAGGGTGACGGTGTCGCCGCCGGCGAAGACCGCCGCGGTGCCGAGAACCGCCGCCACCTGGACCTCGCTCATGTTGAGCGTGCTGTCGTTGCTGGCGTGGATGATGCCGACGCCCTGGGTGATGTAGCCTGCGATGGCGGAAGCCGAGAGCGCCTCGATATGGGCTTCGGTGTCGGACAGGCTGACGACGTCGGAAGCGGTGAGCGCGATGGTGGCGGACGAGAGCGCGTTGAGCTGCGCCAGGCTGAGATTGAGGGTGTTGGAATCGCCGACGGTCCAGCTGTCGATCTGGCCGGACATCGCGGCGATGTTGGTCGCCGTCTCGCCCGCCAGATTGGCGGCCGTGTCCTGCAGCGCGATGGTGTTGGCGGAATCGATGGCGACATCGCCGGCGACGAGCCCGTTCCACTGGGCGACGCTCAGATGGCCGGTGCCGCCGGTGATGGAGACCTCGTCGATGTTGAAGCTGGTGCCCAGGCTGGTGAGGAAGGTGGGCGTTTGGCTGTCGAACAGCTGGGCTTGCGTGCCCGTCAGGGTGACGTGGTCGGCAGCGGTGAACTTGGTCGAGGACGAGTCGATCGCGGTGAACTGGGCGTAGGTGACGGTGAGGCTGCCGCCGGTGGCGTGGATGAAATCCACCCCGGCGCTGGCGAGGTCACCATATTGGGTGGCCGTTAGCGCTTCGATGTTCGTGGCGGTGTCGGCAAGGGTGAAGGTGTTGGCGGGATCGACCTCAGTCGTTCCCAGGCCCTCGAACTGCGCCACGGTGAGCGACAGATTGGTGTCGCTGGCGCTGATCGTGGTGACGCCGTGGCTGGCGAAGGTCGTGAAATCGCTGACCGCTTCGAGAGTGGCGGCGGTGTCGGAAATGATGACGTCGGTCGAGGCCCAAACGGCCGAGCCCATCGCGGTCAGCTTCGCCACGTTCCACGTCACGGTTTCCTCACTGGGCGGCATGCCTTCGAAGACTTCCGCGCCCTCGGTGACGAAATTGGCGATCTGGGTGGCGGTGACGGCGTCGAGATTGGTGCCCGAATCGAACACCACGTTGAGCGCGGCGATGTGCTGGTAGTTGTCGATGGTGACGAGGGTCGTCAGCGCGTTCCACTGCGCCACGTTCCAGATCACCTCGTTGAAGCCGTCATTGTCGAGCAGATGATCGACATTGTTGGTCGCGAAGGAGGCGATCACGGTGGTCGACAGGCCGTCGAGATTGCCGGTGACCGTGACGGAATCCGCCGGCGTGAGTGCCACGGTGCCGGCGATGTCTTCGTACTGGGCGAGCGAGATCGACAGCGTGTTGTCGCTGGCGTCGATCGTGTCGATGCCGGTGGAGGCGAGCGTGGTGAAATCGAGCGCCGCGATATGGGCGCCGGTATCGGCGAGCGTGACGGTGTCGCCGGCCAGGAACACGGCGCCGGCGCCGTGCACCGCCGTGAACGCCGCCGCGTCGACCGAGAGACTGCCGCCGGTTGCGTGGATCGTGTCGACGCCGTTGGCCGACAGCGCGGCCTGGGTGCCGGCCGCGTCGAGATAGGTCGCCAGATTGCTCGCCGTGTCGGCGAGCGTGACGGCATCGGCGCCGGTCAGAAGAACCGTGCCGAGGGCTGAGAACTGGGCAACGCTGAGCGACAACATATCGTCGCTCGCATTGATGCTGCCGAAGCCGGCGGCCGCGAGCTCGCCGAGCTGCGTGGCCGTCATCGCATCGATATGGGTGCTGGTGTCGACGAGCGTGACGGTGCCGCTGGCGGAAAGACCGGTGCCGAGGAAGCCCTCGGCCTGGCTGGCGGTGAAGTTCAGCGTGCCGCCGCCGTTCAAGACCTGCGCGCCACTGGTGGCCAGCGCGCCGAGTTGCGCGCCCGTCAGCGCTTCGATGTTGGATTCGCTGTCGTCGACGACGAGGTGATTGCCGGCGTCGCTGATCGAGACGCCGCCGGGCAGCGCCTGCCATTGCGCGACGCTCCAGTCGAGATCGCCACCCGAGGTGACGGACAGAGCGTCGATCAGATTGGTCGCCAACGCGCCGATCTGCACGGTCGTCAACGCCGCGATGTTGGTCTCGCTGTCGGCGACGGTGACGGTGTTGGCCGCGGTGAGCGAGACGGCGCCCGCGATATTCAGATATTCGGCGGTCGTCAGGCTGAGGACGTTGTCCGTCGCGTCGATGACGTCGACACCGATTGAAGCCAGATGGCTGCTCAAAGTGCCCAGCACGGCCGCGATGGCGGCGCCGGTGTCGGACAAGGTGACGGTATCGGCGCCCCAGAACGCCGCGCTGGCGCCATAGACGCCCTGCGCTTCCGCAGCGGTCACGCTCAGCGAGCCGCCGGCGGCGTGAATGATGTCGATGGCGTCGTTGGAGAGCGCCGTGGTGACCTGAGTGCTGGTCCCGAAGCTTCCGAGATAGGTCTCGATATTGCTCGCCGTGTCCGCCAGGGTCACGACGTCCGCAAGCGTCATCGTCACGCTGCCGAGCGCGCCGAATTGCGCCACGGAGAAGCTGATGGCGTCGTTGCTGGCGTTGATCGAGTCGAAGCCCGCGGCCGCGAGCTCGCCGATCTGCGTCACCGTCATGGCGGCGATGTCGGTTCCGGTGTCGACCAGCGTGACGGTGTTGGCGGACGCGGCGGAAAGGCCGGTGCCGAGGAAGCCTTCGGCCTGGCTGACGGTGAAGTTCAGCGTGCCGCCGGTGGCGGACAGTTGCTGGGCGCCGCTGGTGGCGAGCGCGCCGAGCTGGCCGCTGTTCAGCGCTTCGATATTGGCTTCGCTGTCATCGACGACGAGGTGGCCGCCGGAATCGGTAACCGAAACGCTGAGTCCGAGCGACTGCCATTGCGCCACGCTCCAGTCGAGATCGCCGCCGCTGGTGACCGCAAGCGCGTCGATGAGGTTCGTCTGAAGCGCGCCGATCTGGGTGGTGGTCAGGGCCTCGACCGCGGCGGCCGCGCCGCTGACGGTGACGGTGTCGGCCGCGGTAAACGAAACGGTGCCGGCGACGTCCAGATATTGCGCGAGCGAAATGCCCAGCGTGTTGTCGCTGGCGTCGATGGTGTCGATGCCGGTGGAGGCGAGCGTGGTGAAATCGAGCGCCGCGATGTGGGCGCCGGTATCGGCCAGCGTGATGACGTCCGCCGACAGGAACACCGCGCCGCCGCCATGCACCGCCGTGAAGGCCGCCGCGTCGACCGACATGCCGCCATTGGTGGTGTGGATCGTGTCGACGCCGTTGGCCGACAAAGCAGCCTGCGTGCCCGCGGCATCGAGATAGGTCGCGAGATTGGCGGAGCTGTCGGCGAGCGTCACCGCATCGGCGCCGGTCAGATGAGTGGTGCCGAGCGCGGAAAACTGCGCAATAGTGAGGGTCAGCACATTGTCGGAGGCGTCGATCGTGTCGACGCCGGCCGCCGCGAGCTCGCCGAATTGGGTGGCGCTGAGATTTTGGATGTTGGTGCTGATATCGGACAGGGTGACCGTGTCGAGCGCCGCGAACGAAGTCGACGTGCCGGCGATCGCCGCGACCTGCGCCGCCGTGAGGTTCAGCGTGTGCGTGTCGCTGGCATCGATCGCGTCGACGCCTTGCGTGGCGTAGCCGCCCAGAGCGGTGCCGCTCAGCGCCTCGATATTGGACTCGCTGTCCGACAGGGTGACGGCGTCGGCCGCGGTCAATGCGATGCTACCCGTGTGCAGTGCGTTGAGCTGCGCGATGGAGAAGCTGACGGCATTGTTGGTGGCATGCACCGCATCGATGTTGACCAGAGCGGCGATCTGACCGGTGGTGAGCGCGGCCAGATTGGCGCCGCTGTCGGCCAGCGTGACGGTGTTGGCCGCGGTGAGCGCGATGCTGTCGGTAACCGTCGCATTGTATTGCGCGATGGTGAGCGAAAGCGCGCCATCGGACGCGTCGAGCGCGAGGTGGCCGGCGCCCTTGGCGGCCAGCGAATTGAAATTCGCGACCGTCATGGCGGCGATGTCCGCGCCCGTGTCGGACACGGTGACGGTGTCGCTGCTCGCGAGCGTGACGGCGTTGGTCAGGAGGGCCTGGGTCTGCGCCACCGTGAACGCGATCGCGTTGTCGGAAGCGTCGATGATGTCGATGCCGTTCGTCGCCAGCGCGGAAATCTGGCCGGATCCCAGCAGCGCGATATCGGCGCCGGTGTCGGACAGCGTGACGGTGTCGGCCTGGGTGAGCTGAACCGTGCCAAGGGAGTTGTATTGCGCCACGGTGATCGACCAGGCGTTGTCCGTCGCGTGGAGGATATCCACGCCGAGCGAGCCCAGGGCGGCGATCGCGCCGGCGCTGAGGGATTCGAGGTTGGCGCCGAGATCGGCGATGGTGAAGGTCGCGCTGGCGTCCACGCTCATCGCGCCGAGCGCCTGGAACTGCGCCACGGTGAAGTTCAGCACGCCGTCGCTTGGATTGATGGTGGCGACGCCCTTGGCCGCGATCTCGCCGATCTGCGTGGCGCTGAGCGCGGCGATGTCCGCGCCGGTGTCGGCCAGGATCGCGAAGGTGCCGGGATCGATCGATACCGTTCCGTTGATGAAGTGGGAGTATTGGTCGGCGTCCCAGCTCAGCACCCCGTCGGTGGCGCTGATGATGTCCACATTGTTGGTGGTCAGTCCGTCGATCTGGGAATCGGTCAGCCCGTCCAGCACCGTCGAGGTATCGGCCAAGGTCACTGTATCGGACGGATTGAAGGGGTTGACGGCGGTGTCCGCGGTGTACTGGGCGAAATCGACAGTGATGTTCGACATAGCGCTACTCCGGTTAAGTGCTCTTCGACAGCGTCCCAAAACCCAAACGCCGGAGACCTGCGGTCACCGGCTCAACACCCTTCGCAGGGTATGATGAAGCTAATGTGTTAGTGCTCTTCAACGGCCCGTCCGACACAATCCACTGGTCAGGAACGGCTTTCCGCCATTCCAACGCCCAGAGGAATCGCTAATCCAAAAGCGTAAATAAGCGATTACGCCTATAAGGTCCCGCCCGTTGGACCGTCGCGATTCTCAGCGAGATTCGCGTTCGGGACGCTATAGTCTCCACTCTGGACGCGCAAGTGATCGCGGCGGAAAAGTCTGTAAGTTACACTAAACAAACGTTAAATCCGCGCCTTCGTCGGCGCGCGAAGAGTCAGCGCCGCGCCCGCGACAGGTCGAACCGAGATGGCTGTCTACACCGAAGTTTCGTTCGACGATCTGGAATTGGCGCTGGCCGGATACGATTCCGGAAAGCCGAAAAGCTTCAAGGGGATAGCGGAAGGTGTGGAGAACTCCAACTTCCATCTGCAGACCGACCGCGGCGCTTTCATCCTCACCTTGTACGAGAAGCGGGTGCGCGAAGCCGACCTGCCCTATTTTCTCGGGTTGATGGAGCATCTTGCCGCGCGCGGCACGCGTTGCCCCGTTCCAGTGCGTCGGCGCGATGGCAGCCTGTGGACAACTCTCAACGGCCGGCCGGCGGCGCTGCTCACTTATCTCGACGGGCTGTCATTGCATCGTCCCGACGCCGCGCACTGCGCAGCCGCGGCCGCGGCCAGCGCCAGATTGCACGAAGCCGGCCGGGATTTCGCGCCGGCGCGACCGAACGCGCTCGGCCTCGATAGCTGGCGCAAGCTGGCGGAGGCGACTGCGGCCGACGCCGACACCGTGCAACAGGGCCTGGGCGCATTGATCGCGCAAGCGCTCGCCGCGCTGGAACGGGATTGGCCCACCGGTCTGCCCGGCGGGATCATCCATGCCGATCTGTTCCCCGACAACGTGTTGTTCATGGACGGCCGCGTCTCCGGCCTGATCGATTTCTATTTCGCCTGCAACGACGCCTTCGCCTACGACCTCGCGGTGATGCTCAATGCCTGGTGCTTCGAAAGCGACGGTTCTTATAATCTCACCAAGGGAAAAGCACTGATCGCGGCCTACGCCCGCGAGCGCGAACTCTTGCCCGAGGAACGCGACGCATTACCGATCCTGGCGCGTGGTGCTGCGCTGCGCTTCCTGCTGACGCGCCTCTACGATTGGCTCCGCCCCGATCTGCGGGCGATGGTGCGGCCGAAGGATCCGAGAGAATTCGCCAGGCGGTTGCGGTTTCATCTGCAGACCAGGAATGCGGCGGAATATGGCTTCTAGTTCCTCAATTCGCGTTCGATGAACGCGCGAATGCGCGCGCCGTCGGCGGGCAATGTTTCGTAGCGCTCCTTCCTCGAGCGAATATCGCGCAGCCGAACCGGCAGTTCCGCGGCGACACCGGTCGCACGCCGGACGGCATCGGGAAATTTCGCCGGGTGCGCCGTCGACAGGACCACAACCGGCGCGCCGGCGCTTTCGATCTTTCCGGCCGCTACCATCGCCACGGCCGTATGCGGATCGATGAGGCGAGTGTGTTCCTGATACACGCGCGCGATCGTCGCGAGGGTTTCGTCGTCGTTGCAGGAAAACGCGCAATAGCGAGAGCGCAGATCTCCCAGCACCGCGTGCGGCAGTTCCAGCCGCCGCGTTTTCGCGAATGCCGCCATCGCCCGCGCGACCCAATGCGCATCGCGGCCGGACGCCTCGAACAGCGCGCGCTCGAAATTGCTCGCAACCTGGATGTCCATCGAAGGGCTCAGCGTGTGGCGCGCCGCGCCCGATTCATAGACGCCCTCGTTAAGCGCACGCGCCAGGATGTCGTTCGCGTTGGTCGCGATCACCAGTTTGCGGATCGGCAGCCCCATGCGCGTCGCGGCCTCGCCCGCGAACACGTCGCCGAAATTCCCCGTCGGCACGACGAAGATCGGCGGCGTGCCGAGTTGCGCGGCCGCCGTGAAGTAATAGACGGTCTGCGCCGCGATCCGGGCGAAGTTGATCGAGTTGACCGCGGTGAGATTGGCATCGCGCGCGAATTCGGAATCGGCGAACAAGGCTTTCACGATGGATTGGGCATCGTCGAAACTGCCTTCAAGCGCGATATTGTGGACGTTGGTAAAATCCGCCGTCGTTATCTGCCGGCGCTGCACCTCGCTGACGCGGCCTTTGGGATGCAGCACGAAGAGTTCGATGTTCGGCAATCCGCCGAATGCGGCGATCGCGGCCGATCCGGTGTCGCCGGAGGTGGCCGCGAGGATTGTCGCGCGTCCGCCGCGTGCAGTCAGCGCGCGCGCGAACAACCGCGCCAGCACCTGCATCGCGATGTCCTTGAAGGCGAGCGTCGGGCCGTGAAACAATTCGAGGAGATAACGATCATGACCGAGATCGACCAGCGGCGCGATCGCCAGTTCGTCGAAGCTGAAATAGGCAGCGGCGATATCCGCGCGCAGATCGGCTTGCGAAAATGAATCGCCGGTGAAGCGCGACAGGATTGCGAATGCGGCATCGGCGTAGGATTTGCCGGCGAAGCCTGCGATCTCCTGCGCGCCGATTTGCGGCCACGCTTGCGGCAGGGTGAGTCCGCCGTCCGACGCCAGGCCCGACAGCAGGATATCCGCGAAGGATCGCGGCGCGGCTTGCCCGCGAGTGCTGACATACATCATGCGCCGGTCAGTCTTTGTGGATCTGGCTCACATCGCGCACCGCGCCGCGCGAGGCGCTGGTCGTGAACGCCGCATAGGCCTGCAGCGCCTGCGAAACCTTGCGCGTGCGTTTGGCGGGCTTCCAGTGGCGGCCATGACGCGTGGTCAGCACGTCGCGGCGCTTCTGCAGCACCGCCTCGTCGACGGCGAGATGTAACGAACGTTTTGGAATGTCGATCTCGATGCGGTCGCCGGTTTCGACCAGCGCGATCAGGCCCTGCTCGGCTGCTTCAGGCGAAACATGACCGATGGAAAGCCCCGACGTGCCGCCCGAGAAGCGTCCATCGGTGACCAGCGCGCAGGCTTTGCCGAGGCCTTTCGATTTCAGATAGGAGGTCGGATAAAGCATTTCCTGCATGCCGGGACCGCCCTTTGGCCCTTCATAGCGGATCACCACGACGTCGCCGGCTTTCACTGTGTTGTCGAGAATGCCCGCAACCGCCGCGTCCTGGCTCTCGAACACGCGCGCCGGCCCCGCGAACACCAGGATGCTTTCGTCGACGCCGGCGGTCTTCACGATGCAGCCGTCCGGCGCGAGATTGCCGGAGAGCACGGCGAGTCCGCCGTCCTTGCTGAAGGCGTGCTCCGCCGAACGGATGACGCCGGACTTGCGGTCGAGATCGAGCGCTTCGAAGCGCCGATCCTGGCTGAACGAGGTCTGCGTCGGGATTCCGCCGGGTGCTGCGCGATAGAAGTAACGAACATTTTCGTCGCTCGTGCGCTTCACATCCCATTGCGCCAGCGCCTCGGTCAGGCTCTTCGCATGCACCGACGGCGTGTCGCGATGCAGCAGCCCGGCGCGATCAAGCTCGCCCAATATCGCCATGATGCCGCCGGCGCGGTGGACGTCTTCCATGTGGACGTCGGCTTTCGACGGCGCGACCTTGCACAAGACCGGTATGCCGCGCGACAGCCGGTCGATATCGGCCATGGTGAAATCGAGTTCGGCTTCGTGCGCCGCGGCCAGCAGATGCAGCACCGTGTTGGTCGAACCGCCCATCGCGATGTCGAGCGACATGGCGTTCTCGAACGCCTTGAAGCTCGCGATATTGCGCGGCAGCGCCGTCGCATCGTCGTGCTCGTACCAGCGCTTCGCCAGTTCGACCGCGGTGCGCCCCGCACGCAGGAACAATTCCTTGCGGTCGGCATGCGTCGCCAGCACCGAGCCGTTGCCGGGCAGCGACAGGCCCAGCGCTTCGGTCAAACAGTTCATTGAGTTCGCAGTGAACATGCCGGAACAAGAACCGCAGGTCGGACAGGCCGAACGCTCGATGACGGCGACCTCTTCGTCGCTCAGTTTGCTATCGGCGGCGGCGACCATCGCGTCGATCAGATCGACGGCGACCATCTCGCCCTTGACGCGCACCTTGCCTGCTTCCATCGGGCCGCCGGAGACGAAGACAGCGGGGATGTTGAGCCGCAGCGCCGCCATCAGCATGCCGGGCGTGATCTTGTCGCAATTGGAGATGCAGACCAGTGCATCGGCGCAATGGGCGTTGACCATGTATTCGACGCTGTCGGCGATCAGCTCGCGCGACGGCAAGCTGTAGAGCATGCCGTCATGGCCCATCGCGATGCCGTCATCGACCGCGATGGTGTCGAACTCCTTGGCGACGCCGCCTGCCTTCTCGATCTCGCGCGCGACGAGCTGGCCAAGGTCCTTGAGATGGACATGGCCGGGCACGAATTGGGTGAAGCTGTTGGCGATGGCGACGATCGGCTTGCCGAAATCGGAATCCTTCATGCCGGTCGCGCGCCAAAGCCCGCGCGCGCCCGCCATGTTGCGGCCGTGGGTGGAGGTGCGGGAGCGAAGCGCGGGCATGCCGTTCATCCAGGAAGTTGATGGCGATTATGACACCGATATCACGCTAGTGCTTTATCCTGCCCTTGAGGGTCGAGGCCGCGACCCTCAAGGGCAGGGTAAAGTGATGGGCCCTTCAGCACTCTGCCCAAGAAAAAGGCAAAAACGACAGGAAACACGAATAATCCGCCTACGGTTGAAATATCGTATTAGGCCTTTACCTCCGCTTAATCTTATGTTCCTATGAAGGCTCAGTCGAGCAAAAACGGGGCTCTCGTGTCTCT
>Ga0302314_10005227_pt1 | contig 23712 bp, 21 predicted proteins | sample III_Palsa_N2_3_FD_200533 | JGI IMG/M metagenome (GOLD analysis project Ga0302314, IMG submission 200533) | Peat permafrost microbial communities from Stordalen Mire near Abisko, Sweden - III_Palsa_N2_3 | ecosystem: Environmental > Terrestrial > Soil > Palsa > Peat permafrost | place: Sweden... | reverse complement strand
CCAGAAGTGGAGCGCGCCCAGGGCCTCGTTGTAGCGCACGCCCCACATCTTCTCGAACCAGTAGTAGAAGCCGCCGAAGATCGCGAACACCGCGCCCAGGCTCAGCACATAGTGGAAGTGGGCGACCACATAGTAGGAATCGTGCAGGGCGTAATCAATACCGGCGTTGGCCAGCACGACGCCGGTCACGCCGCCGACAGTGAACAGGAAGATGAAGCCGATGGCCCAAAGCATCGGCGTCTTGAAGTCGAGCGAACCGCCCCACATGGTCGCGATCCACGAGAACACCTTCACTCCCGTAGGCACGGCGATGACCATCGTCGCGGCCACGAAATAGGCCTGCAGGTCCACCGGCATGCCGACGGTGAACATGTGGTGGGCCCAGACGATGAAGCCCAGGAAGCCGATGGCGACCATGGCGTAGGCCATGGCCAGATAGCCGAACACCGGCTTGCGCGAGAAGGTGGAGACGATGTGGCTGATCATGCCGAAGCCCGGGATGATCAGGATGTAGACCTCGGGGTGACCGAAGAACCAGAACAGGTGCTGGAACATCACCGGGTCGCCGCCGCCGGCCGCATCGAAGAAGTGGGTGCCGAAGTTGCGGTCGGTGAGCAGCATGGTGATGGCCCCGGCCAGCACCGGAAGGGCCAGCAGCAGCAGGAACACCGTGACCAGGATCGACCACACAAACAGCGGCATGCGGTGCAGGGTCATGCCCGGCGCGCGCATGTTGAAGATGGTGGTGATGAAGTTAATCGCCCCCAGGATCGAACTGGCGCCGGCCAGGTGGATCGAGAGGATGACACAATCCATGGCCGGGCCGGTGTGCCCGATGGTCGAGAGCGGTGGATAGAGCGTCCAGCCGCCGCCGAAGCCGCGGCCCGGACCGCCGTCGACGAACAGGGAGGTGAGCAGCATGACCCAGGAGGCCACCAGCAGCCAGAAGCTGATGTTGTTCATGCGCGGAAAGGCCATGTCGGGCGCGCCGATCATCAGCGGCACGAACCAGTTGCCGAACCCGCCGATCATGGCCGGCATGACCATGAAGAAGATCATGATCAAGGCGTGGGCGGTGACGATCACATAGTAGCCGTGCTTCGACTGCTCGATGAGGCCGTGCAGATTGATAATCGGATGGTCGCTGGTGAAGATCTGCAGACCCGGCTCCGCCAGCTCCCAGCGGATCAGGCCCGAGAACAGGGCCCCGATGATCCCAGCCTGGATAGCGAAGATGATGTAGAGGGTGCCGATATCCTTGTGATTGGTGGACAGGAACCAGCGGGTGAAGAACCCGGGCGCATCGCCGTGAGCGCCGTAGCCATGGGCCTCGGCGTGGGCGACTCGTTCGTGGGTGACGTCGGCCATGGTGTTCTAAAAGGCTCCCTCGAACTAACGCGCGGCGGTCGGAACAGCGCCAGGCGCGGGCGCGGCGGCGGCCACGGTGGCGGCGGGCTTCGGTTGTTTGCTGGCCACCCAGGCGGCGAAGTCGGCTGGGCTCACCACCTTGACCTCAATGGGCATGTAGGAGTGGTTGGCGCCGCACAGCTGCGAACACTGGCCGTAGAAAGTGCCGGTGCGGTCGGCCTTGAACCAGGTCTGATTGAGGCGTCCGGGGATGGCGTCGATCTTCACCCCGAAGGCCGGCACCGACCATGAGTGGATGACATCCTCGGCGGTCACCTGAACGCGCACCACCTGGTCGACCGGCACGATCATCGGCGCGTTGGTCTCAAGCAGATAGGGCAGGTTCTGGGCCTTGGCGTCCGTCTCGGTCATCGGCGTCGAGGTGTAGGCGCTGATCTTCTGGTCGGGATATTCATAGTCCCAATTCCACTGCCGGCCGGTGACCTTCACGGTCATGTAGGGCGGCGGCATGGCGTGCTCTTCGAAGAGCAGGCGGAACGAGAAGATGGCGATGAACATCAGGATCAGGACGGGAATCACCGTCCAGGCGATCTCGACGGTGGTGTTGTGACTGAAGCGCGCCGGCACGGGATTGGCCCGCTTGTTGAAGCGGACGATCACAATGATCAGCAGCAGCAGCACGAAGCCCGCGATGGCGATGATGATCGGAGAGACGATGAAGTTGTGGAAGAAGATCTGATCGGCGCGGATCTGGGAGGCGGCCGGCTGCATGTCGACGCCCTTGTCGACCGGCTGGCCGACGATGTCCGTCGCCAAGGCGCTGGTCGCCGCCGCAACGCCGACGAGGGCCGATCCGGCCCGGGCCGTCAGCCGCGAAATCCCCGAAATGCTGAAATTCATGTCCCTCGCGGCCTAGTCTGACTGGGCGCCGCCCCGGCGCGATCGATTTCCCAACGTTCGGGCCAAACCGCCGCCGCGCGCGGCGCGCCTCTGCCGTTTGAGCCTGCGGAGGGTGCATACCCGCCAAGAGCCGCCTTGCCAAGCGCTTGGGCCCCTTGCCCGTGATTGGAGATCAGCGCCCTCGAACCCCCAGCCCGCCAGGGTCCGTGACCTCAGTTATGAACCACCAAGGACACCAAGAGCACCAAGTCAAAGGATCAGCCGCTTCACCCCATTCTTGAACAACGCGACGTTGAAATTCATCAGCAACCCGATTCGACAACCAGACAGCCTAAGGTAGGTCAGGACTTGCGCCTCGTGGAGGCGCGTGAGCGCCTCGACCGCCTTGATCTCGACGATGACCGAACGCTCGACCAGGAGGTCCAGGCGATAGCCGGCGTCTAACTTCGTCCCCCTCTAGGCGATCGGGAGCGCGACCTGCCGCTGAAGGGCCAATCCGCGAGTCCCAAGCTCATAGGCGAGGCAATGCTCGTAGGCGGACTCCAGTAGCCAGGACCCAACGCCTTGTGAACAGTCAGACCCGAATCGACAATCATCCGCACAACGGCGTCGAGATCGTCACTGATCCCTTGGTGCTCTTGGTGTCCTTGGTGGTCGAACAAAGCGGCCCGTTCGCCTCCGGAATCGCGGCTCATCGAACTCCATCTCCCCGGGGTCGGTCTCCTCGGTCACGAGCACGGCTGGACGGGTCTATCAAGGCGAATCCGAGATGCCTGTTCCGAAACCGGATCCGGCGGACTATCTGTGGAGGATGCTCCTCCAAGGGAATCTGCAAGACCCATGAACGCGCCCGTGCTCGCCCCGTCCATCCTCGAAGCCGCCGACGTCGATCCGGCCGTGGCCGCCGACATCCTCGGTGACGCCGTGCGGGGCGCGGACGATGGCGAGATCTTCCTCGAGCGGTCGCAGAGCGAGATGTTCGTCTATGACGACAATCGCCTGAAGTCGGCGTCCTACGACTCCACCGAGGGCTTCGGCCTGCGCGTGGTGGCGGGCGAGACCTGCGGCTACGGCCACTCCAGCGAGATCAGCGGGGCCGCCCTCCGCCGCGCCGGCGAGTCGGCGGCGCTGGCCAAGCGCGGCTATTCCGGCGTGGCCGGCGAAGGGCCCAGGTCCACCAATGAAAAGCTCTACGGCGACGACGATCCCCTCGCCTCGCCGGGGTTCGCCGACAAGATCACTCTGCTGCAGGAGATCGACGCCCACGCCCGCGCCAGCGATCCGCGCGTCGCCCAGGTGATGGTCTCCCTGGCCGGCGAGCGGCGGGTGGTGGAGATTCTGCGCGCCGACGGCCGGCTGATTCGCGATATCCGGCCGCTGTGCCGGCTGAACGTCCAGGTGACGGTGGAAAAGGACGGGCGGCGCGAGAGCGGCTCGTCCGGGGCCGGCGGGCGGGCTGGATTCGAAGCCTGGATCACCCCGGAAGGCTGGCGCGAGCAGACCGCCGAGGCCCTGCGCCAGGCGCTGGTCAATCTCGACGCCATCCCATGTCCGGCCGGTGAGATGGACGTGGTTCTGGGCCCCGGCTGGAACGGCGTGCTGCTGCACGAAGCTGTCGGCCACGGCCTGGAAGGCGACTTCAACCGCAAAGGCACCAGCGCCTTTTCCGGTCGCATCGGCGAGCGGGTGGCGGCGCCGGGCGTGACGGTGTTCGACGACGGGGCCATCGCCGGGCGGCGCGGCTCGCTCACCGTCGATGACGAGGGCACGCCCACCTCGCGCACCATCCTCATCGAGGACGGCGTACTCAAAGGCTATATGCACGACCGCCAGAGCGCCCGCCTGATGGGCATGGCCGCCACCGGCAACGGCCGGCGGCAATCCTACGCTTATCTGCCGATGCCGCGGATGACCAACACCGGCATGCTGGCCGGCGAGACGCCATTCGCCGAGATGATCGCCAGCACCAAGCGCGGCCTCTATTGCGCCAACTTCGGCGGCGGCCAGGTGGACATCACCAACGGCAAGTTCGTCTTCCAATGCACCGAGGCCTATCTGATCGAGAACGGCCGGATCGGCGCGCCGGTGAAGGGCGCGACCTTGATCGGCGACGGCCCTTCGGCCCTGACGCACGTGACCATGATCGGCGACGACTTCGCCTTCGATCCCGGCATCGGCGTGTGCGGCAAGGCGGGCCAGGGCGTGCCCGTCGGCGTCGGGCAGCCGTCGCTGAAGATCACCGGCCTGACGGTCGGCGGGACCAGCGTTTAGGGCGCCATAGGCGCGGTGCAGACGCCAAGCCGCGAGTCGGCGAGGCCAACATAGAGCCGCCATTCGCCCTCGAAGGCCACCAGGCCCTGGGCGAAACAGACATTGCCGACCTGGCCGTGGGCCTCGGCCGGGTCAATGCGCAGGAACGGCGAGGTCGTGCGGGCGATCACCGCCGTAGGGTCGACCGCGTCGAGCAGCATCTGCCCCGGCTGGTAGGCCAGCGGCGGCGTATCCGGTTCGCCGCCCTCGAAATGGTTGGCGCCGTTGTAGATCAGCACGACGCCTTCAGGGGTGAGCAGCGCCGGCGGACCGGGCTCGGTCAACAGGGAATCGAACCGGCGCCGGCGGGGCCCGGCGATCGGCCGCAGACCCATGTTTCCGGGTGAATGCTCGATCTTCCAATTGCCGGCGCGACCGCCCGGGTCCCAGGTCAGGTAGCGGTCGGGCGCGGTGTTGATCTCGACCGGCGTCCAGCCGACCAGATCGTCGGACACAGCCGCGTAGATCGTCCCCTCGCCCCAGTACATCCAGAACTTGCCCTCGATACGCGCGGCGACCAGGCGCCCGTCCTTGAGCTCGGTGACGATGGCGCCGGACTTGCTGGGCAGCCGGACGTAGGCCGTGCCGGCGAAGGCAGGGCCGTGCTTGGTCCAGAGCCTGAGGTCCGCCGAGGTGGCGACGAACAGGCTGCCGACCTTGCCGTCGAAGGCGGTGTAGGCGCAGACGAAACCGCCGTCGGGCGCTTCGACCACGCGCGGATCCTCGCAGCCGCCCGGCCACTCCCAGGCCTGCCAGCGATCGTCTCCGGGCGTGAGCACCGGTTCGGGCTCCAACTCGAAGCGGGCGCCGTCGGTGCTGGTCGCCAGGCCGATGCGCGAGATGCCGGCGTAGCGGCCCACGTGGTCCTCGGCCCGCACCAGCAGACAGACCTTGCCGTCGTGGACGACGGCGCCAGGGTTGAACAGGTCCTTGGCCGCCCAGGCGATCTGCTGGCCCGCGACCGGGCAGAGGAAGGTGACCTCCGGCCGGTCCTCGAGAACCCTCTCCGGTCTCGAAAACGGGCCCAGAGCCCAGGCGGGCTGCGGTACGGCGGGATCGGTCAAGGGATCATGGCCTCCGCCACCAGCGCCTGAGTCATGGCCTGCAACGGGGCCATCCCCTCCTGCAGCATGCGCTGGATCATGCCCACGAAGACGATCTGGTTTTCGGGATCGATCCAGAACCAGACGCCGGACGCGCCATCCCACTGATAGGTTCCCCGCCCGACGGGTGAACCGGCCAGGGCCGGGTCGGCAAACACCGCGCCGTTGAAGCCGTAGCCGTATCCCGGCCGCATCCGGTGCACGCCGGCCACGAACCCGCCGGCCAGGAGTCCATCCGACAGATGATTGCTCATCATCAGGCGGGCCGCGTCGCCGCTGATCACGCGCACGCCGTCGAGTTCTCCGCCATTCAGTAGCATCCGGGCGAAGCGCGCGTAGTCTTCGAGGGTCGAATAAAGGCCGCCGCCGCCGGACGGAAGCTTCGGGATGGCGACACCATCTCGCCTGAACGACAGGTGGTCGAGGACCGTCAGCTCGCTCACGCCGTACATGTGGTAGAGCGTGGCCAGGCGGCCCAGCTTGTCCTTGGGCACGAAGAAATCGGTGTCGACCATGCCGAGCAGCTGGAAGATCCGTGTACGCATGAAATCGGGCAGACTTTGGCCGCTCAGGCGCTCGATGATCGCGCCCTGCAGGTCCATGGCCAGCGAATAGCGCCACTTCGCGCCGGGCTGGTAGGCGAGCGGGACGGAGGCGACTCGCCGCGCCATGTCCGCCAGATCGCCGGCTCGCCACACGCCGGTGTCGATCAAGGCCTGATCGGCGACATCATGCGGGCCAAGGCCGATCCCGTAACCGAACCCGGCCGTATGAGTCATCAGTTCGAGCATCGTCGGCGGGTGGCCCAGCGCCGCCCCGCCCGGCCCGCGCAGGTCGGCGAACTCGGGGAGATGCCTGGCGATGGGATCGTCCGGCGACCACAGGCCCTCGTCGTACAGGATCATCATGGCCACGGCCGTGACCGGCTTGGTCATCGAGAAGATGGCGTAGATGGTGTCGTGGCCGAGTGGCTCGCCGCGGGCGAGATTCTTCAGACCCTGGACGGAGCGATGGACGATCTCGCCATGCCGCGCGACCAGGACGGCCGCGCCGGGCAGTTGGCCCTCTGCGACCAGGCCGGACAGCATCTCGTCGATGCGGGCGAGCCCCGCCGACGACAGGCCGACCGTCTCGGGCGCGATGGTCGGCCTGGTCATCAGAGGCGACCCGACCGCGCGATGGCCCCCAGGTGACGGGCGCTGGGCTTGGGCGTGCGCGTGAAGGTCTCGTAGTCCACATGGACCAAGCCGAAGCGCTCGCCATAGCCGCGCGTCCACTCGAAGTTGTCGAGCAGCGACCAGTAGATATAGCTCTTCACCTCGATGCCATCGGCGAGGCAGCGCCGGACCTCGGCCAGCGCCTGGTCGATGTAGGCGATGCGGCGGCTGTCGTCGTCAGTGGCGATGCCGCTCTCGGTGACAAAGACCGGCCGACCGATGCGCTGGGCGGCAAAGCGGATCGTGCCGCCCAGCGCCTGTGGATAGAATTCATAGCCGGCCGCGGTCATCTCGGCGCCGTCCGGCGGCGGCAGCTGGCCCTCGGGTCCGACCCGCACGCGAGTGTAGGTCTGCACGCCGATGAAATCGGCCGACCGCGCGGCCTCGAGCCATGGGCCGTAGAGATCAGCGATCACCGCCTCGGCCTGGCTTCCTTCGCCGACCTCCTCGACGTCTTGCATGGTCAGGGTGAGGCCGACCGGAAACGATCCTGGACCTGCCTTCATCGCCGCCGTCCCCTTGGCGTGGGCGACGAGCAGCACCGGCTCGGAGGTCGCCACCGGAGCAAACAGCAGCGAGGAGAACCGATCGGCGCCGCAGGCCTCGGCGCACGCCGCCAGCATGGCGTCGATGGCCGCTTGGGCCTTGGGGCCGCGGCGGAACTGGGCGATCAGGCGCTGGATATTGGCCTCGTTGAAGGTCGAGGCGTAGGCGATCAGATCGCCCAGCCGGGCGGTGGTCTGCTCGCAGAACCTGGCGAAAAGGTCCGCGCCGTCGGCGACCTCGAAGCCGCCGCGGGCGGCGAACCAGCGCGGCACGGTGAAGTGGTTGTAAGTGACCATCGGCGCCAGGCCGCGCGCATGGCAGACCTCGAGAACGCGGCGATAGCGGTCGAGCTCGGCGAGCGAGAACAGACCCGGCTCCGGCTCGATCCGCGCCCATTCGACGCCGAAGCGATAGCAGTTGAAGCCGAGATCGGCGGCGATCGCCACGTCCTCGGCGAAGCGGTTGTAGCTGTCGCAGGCGTCCCTGGACGGCTCGCGGTAGAGACTGCCGGCGACGTTCTCGCACAACCAGGCGTCGGAATTGACGTTGCCGCCCTCGCTCTGGTGGGCGGAGATCGCCGTGCCCCAAAGAAATCCCTCCGGCGCCGGCCGGGCCTCGTTCGGGTTCACGCACCGCCTCCGTTCGTGTCGGCCAGCTCGGGATAAAGGTGGCGAAGGGTCTCTCCGAGCACCTCGATGGACTTTTCCACCTCCGCGCGGTTGCGCATGAACACCGCCTCGAGCGCCAGGCCGCGCACGGCGGCGACGAACAATCGATGCACCGCCCGGGTGTCGGGCCTCTCTTCGAGTTCGGCCGCGGCGAGACGCTCGACGAGCCAGACATGGGCTTCGTCGGCCATGCCGCTCTCGAGCAGGCGGAACTTCTCGGCCAGCTCCGGATCGGATCTGGCGGCGAGCATGATCTCCATCACGGCGATCCCGGAAGGCTGGCTGATCACCTCCCACATCGTCGCCGGCAGGGTGCGCAGGAACTCCCGCGGCGACAGGGCGGCGATGAACCGCGCGTAGTCCTGACCGTCCTTGCGGAACACCGCGCGGACGACGGCGAGCATCAGATCGGTCTTGGCCGCGAACTGGTGGGTCATCGCGCCGCGGCTGACCCCGGCCTCCTGGGCCACCAGTGTCACCGTCGTCCCGCCGTAGCCCAGCCGATGAAGGCAGGAGATCGCCGCCTCGATCAGGCGGGCGCGGGTGCCGGAGCTACGCTCCGCCTGGGAGCGGCGCGGTCGCCGGGGCGTCGTATGGGATCGCGTGTCCACGTCTGCCACTCTAGCCGCCTCGTCGGTCCGCACCAGGGACGAGGCGCTCACGAGGTCAAATGCTCCGCCCAAAAGGCCGCCATCTCCGCCCAGGCGGCCTCACCCTCCGGAGTGTCGGCCAGGAGCGGCTGGAAGACGTGTGGCATGCCCTCGTAGACCTCCAGCCGCGACGCCTGTCCCGCGGCGCGCAGCGCGCGATGAAGCCGCACGCTGTCGCTGAGCAGCAGTTCACGGGTTCCGACCTGCAGCAGGACGGGGGGAAAGCCGAGCGCAAAGTCGCCGTAGACCGGCGAGACCAGGGGGTCATTCAGATCGGCGTCCGGAGCATAGGCGCGGATCGCGCCGTGCAACGACGACATGTCGAGGTAATCGACAGCCGCCAGGGTGACGCAGGTGTCGCCCCGCCAGCCGAGATCGGTCACGGGCGAAAGGGCGATCAGGGCGACCGGCGCCGGGAGACCGCGGTCGCGCAGCAGCAGGCTGAGCGCCAGAGCCAGGCATCCGCCGGCCGAGTCGCCCAGCAGGCCGAGCGCGTGGGCCGGAACTTCCCGCGTGATCGCCGACCAGGCCGAGACCAGCTCTTCCAGGATGGTGCGCCAGGTCCCACGCGGGGCAAGCGTATAGTCCAGGGAGAAGACGCGCCTGCCGGTGGTCGCCGCCGCCAGGGCCGCGGTCAGCAGGTTCGCGCGCGCCGAGCCGCCCACGAAGCCGCCGCCGTGGATGTAGACCAGGGCCGAGCCATCATCGCGATGGTCGCGCGGGCGCACCTCGAGGCCGGCGATGGCGCCGAAGCGGCGTTCGGTCACCACCGGCGCCAGGCGGGCGAGCGGCTCGCGGGACAGCCACTCTCCGGCGGCGGCGCCGCGCTCCGCCGCGGCGTCGAAGTCCTCCAGCGTCACCGGCGGCGGCGATGGCGGCAGGGCGGACGCCCACGCCGCCAGGGTCTCGAGCCTCGCCCGCGCGGTGCTGGATACCGAGAGTGCGATTCGGGCGCGGGGGTCGGTCGTGGATGAATCCGGCATCGGTTCGGCCTAAAACCGGGCGTCCAGGGACACCCCGATCACCCGCCGCGATTCGGGGCCGGGGATCTGGGAATAGGATTGCGAGTCCAGCTCCTCTGCCGCCAGCGGGGTCGCGAAGCGGGCGATCGGGCGGTAGACGTCGAACAGGTTGCGGACGAACAATGACACGCCGTAGTGCTGGTCGTCGGTCCTCACGCCGATCCGGCCGCCGACGATGGTCGCGGGCGCGCTGGTGTCGATCGGGTCGTAGGCCGCGTCCCAGTTGATCTGTGAGGTGTAGACCAGGTCGATTTGGAGGAATCCGGTCAGATTGTTGGCCACATGCCTGGCGTATTCGCCGCTGGCCGTAACCTTCCACTCCGGCGCGCCGACCAGCCGGTTTCCAACCGCGTCCGTGGCCGTACCGATGGGGGCGCCGGCGGCGTTGAACACTGGCACACAGCCCTGCGCGGCCGTTTGCAGTTGCGAGCAACTGACCTGATAGCCCGCGCCATATTTGGCGTTGTCGTAGATAGCCCCGACATTCAGCGTCAGCCCGGAGATCGGACGGCCGAACAGGTTGATCTCCACGCCCCTGGTGGTCAGCGAGGGGGCGTTGCCGAACACGAACTCGGCCAGCGCCGGGTCGAAGAACTGGGCCTGGAAGTTGTCGGTCTTGGCGTAGAACAAGGCGAGGTTCGCGCCCAGGCGTCCTTCGAAGAGCGTGCTCTTAAAGCCAACTTCCCCGGCGTGCGGAATCTCTGGCTGGACCAGGATCGGAACGCCCGGCCCGGCGGCCTGGTCGTTGACCGCCGATCCCTTGAAGCCCTTGGCGTAGGTGGCGTAGGCCATCACGTCGCGGGTCAGGTCGTACTCGACCCCCACGCGATAGGAGACATACTTGTCGACGGCCTTGCCGGCGATGCCGTCGATGTTGGCGATCGGCGCGACGGCGCCGGGGGCCAGGGCGCCGGTCGTCCGTGCACTGACGAGATCGCTGCCCAGCCGCGCCCCGAGATTGACGCGCAGCGCGTGAGTGACGTGGATCGCGCCCTGGCCGAACACGGCGTAGTCGGCTGTCGAGGCCCGGGTGCTCAGCGTCTGGCCGAGATCGTAGGGGACGCCGTACAGGCTCTCGGTGGGGCCGAACTGGGTGGTCGCGCCCTTGAGCTCGCTGTCGAAGTAGTAGAGCCCGACCACATAGTCCACGAGGCCGCCCGTGGGCGAGGCCAGGCGCAGCTCCTGGCTGACGTTGTTGACCCGCTGATACTGGCCCTGGGCCAACAGGTTGAGCGGCAGGTCGGCGACCGAACTGGCGTGGTCGTTGAGAAACAGGCCGCGATAGGCGCTGATTGACGTCAGGGTATATTGCCCGAGCCTGACGTCGACCTGGCTGGAATAGCCGTAGGTCTGGACCGTCTCGCTAGAGCCACCCAGCGGGCAACCGGCGTCGTTCGTGGATGAAACGGTCACGCCGCAGGCGGCGAGCCCGGTGGAAAGGACGCTGCCAGGCGTCGAATAATAGACCGACCAGGGCGCGCCGCCGTTCTGCGTATGCTGGCTGAAATCGGCGATCTCATTGACGGTGATGTTCGCCGTCGGCTGCCACAGGAAGCGGGCGCGGCCGCCGAGGTCGTAGTTGCGCTGCCAAGTGTCGTCATAGTCATCGTGGAGGACGTTCGGCGCCTCGTCGAAGGAGCCCGACACGCGCAGCGCGGCGTTGCCGGCGATGGGAATATTGACCACTCCGTGGACCGTGTAGTCGTCCAGCGTCCCGATATCGACGTGCCCGATGGCCTCGAACTTCGACGGGTCGGGGACGTTGGTGACGATGTTGATCACCCCCGCCGAGGAGGTGCTGCCGAACAGTGTGCCCTGGGGTCCCTCAAGGACCTCCACGCGGGCGACATCGAACATCTGCGGCGGATTGGCGGATGTGCCGGCGAGCGCGACGCCATCGACCACGACGCCGACGCTCCCTTCGGACGAGCGCGAGAAACTCTCGCTGCCGATGCCGCGGATGCTGAGCGCGCCGTACGGCCCGGCGGAATTCAAGCCCGGAATGCTGACCGTTAGATCGGCAACATTGGTGATGTTCTGCCGTGCGAGCTGAGCGGAATCGACCACGCTGACCGACAGAGGAACGCTCTGCATCCTCTCGGTCCGCTTGGTCGCCGTGACCACGATCTCGTTCACGGTGACCGGGCCCTGGCTGTCCCCCGCCGCCTGCGCGACCGCCTGGGCTGAGGTCGCCTGGGCCATGACCGACAATGCGACGCCGCCCGTCAGGGCGCAGATAGTCCGGGTCATGATCATTCCTCCCACTCGGCGTCAGCGCGCCGCTGAGGGATTGCGTAACACGTCACCAACAAAACGTATAGTCTGTTTTTATATGGTCCGCGACATCGCGGCGCGGTCGCCATCGGTCTCGTCTCCCGTCGGTGCGCAAAATCGAGCGCCCTGCGACAAAGCGCCTCTTGGACCGCGGGCGATTCGCCCCTAACGGACCTTGGCGAGCGCGTCCTGTGATGCTCGAATCTGCAACTCGAACACACAAGGTGCGCTGATGAAGGTTTTTGACGCGGCTCGCGCCGCGACGGTGATGGTTGCGCTCGCGAGCTCCGCGGGCGCAGCGACCAATCTGGTGACCAACGGCGACTTCGCCGGCGCCCCGGGCGAGATCAACTACAACACCAGCGTCACGGGCTGGACGGTCCCTGGCGACGCCAGCAGCAGCTACACCTTCGTCTATGCGCCGGGCACGGCGGACAATCTGTCCACCACCTCTGTCGGAAGCTATGGAATCAACCCGCTCTGGGGGCCAGGCGACGGCTCGAACAATAACCTGACGGCGTCCAGCCCGCTCGGTGGAAACTTCATCGCCCAGGACGGCGACTTCCAGAACTCGCCCATTCAGCAGACCATCACCGGCCTCACGGCGGGCGACAAATACTATGTCACCTTCGACTACGCCTTCAGCCAACAGTACCTATACACCGGCGCCACCACCCAGAGCTGGACGGTCAGCCTGGGCGCCCAGTCGCAGAACACCGCGAGCTACAACTTGCCGAGCGAGGGTTTCTCGGGCTGGCAGAGCGACACCATGACCTTCACCGCGACGAGCGCAAGCGAAGTACTGTCGTTCATGGCCAACGGCAATCTGCCGGTGCCTCCCTTCGCGCTGCTCGACGGCGTCAGCCTGTCGGCCGCGCCGGAGCCCGCCGACTGGGCCCTGCTGCTGCTGGGCGTCGGCGCCGTGGGCGCGGTCGCGCGCACACGCCGTCGCGGTGTGAGCCAAGGCGCCGCCGCCTAGGAGATCCCCCGCGACGGCCGCCCCGGCCCGAGGTATCAAGTCGGCCGATGCTGGCGTCGCACCACCACGTCGTGATCTGGCTGCTTCAGGCCTTGCGCACCTGCGTGTGGCTGGCGCTGCTGACCGCCCTGTTCGTCCCGCTCGAACATTTCTTCTCGGTTCGGTCGGCCAAGCTTTTCCGCAAGGGCTGGTCGACCGACCTCGGCTGGTATTTCGTCAACAGCCTGACGCCGGTCTTCATCCTCGGTCCGCCGTTGGCGTTGGTCGCCATGGCGATTCACGCCGTCCTGCCTGCTCAGGTCACCAGCGCGGCGGCCGCTCTGCCGCTGTGGGCCCGCATGGCCGCCGCCATGGTGGTGGGTGAGATCGGCTTCTACTGGGGCCACCGCTGGAGCCACGAGCTGCCCCTCCTGTGGCGGTTCCACGCCGTCCACCACAGCGCCACCCACATCAATTTCCTGGTCAACACCCGCGCCCATCCGCTGGACATGGTGTTCACGCGCCTCTGCGGCCTGACTCTGCTCTACGCCACCGGCCTGGCAGCGCCGGTGGGCCCCAATCCGACCCTCGTCCCGGCGCTGGTCCTCTTCGTCGGCTCGATGTGGAGCTTCTTCATCCACGCTAACCTCAGATGGCGGCTGGGGCCGCTTGAGGAGATCATCGCCAGCCCGGCCTTCCACCACTGGCATCACACCCTGGACGACCACAAGGACCATAACTACGCGTCCATGCTGCCGTTCGTGGACCGCCTGTTCGGCACCTTTTATCTGCCCAAGGCGTGGCCGGTGGCCTATGGGACCGACACTTCGACACCGGACACCCTCGCCGGCCAGCTGCTGACGCCGTTCGCCCCTCGTCCGAAAAGATCGGGAACGGTCGAGGCCTGATGAGAGCCCTTTCCTTCGAGGGCGCGGCAAACCGTGGCCATCTCATTCCGCCGGCAACGGCGCGCCTTCCGGCAGCAGATCGTTCACCCCATGCGCCAGGCGGTGGGCGAAGGGCGCGGCGATGAGGAAGGCGGCGCCGAAACCGACGCCGGCCCAGCCGATGGTCTGAAACACGCTCAGTGACGACATCAGCGCGGCGTGCGGATCGAGCACCTGACCGCCCGCCGTGCCGGTCCTGGCCAGTTTGGCGATCAGGCCGCCGATGAACTCGGCCGCCGATATGGCCATGAACCACAGCGACATCAGGGTTGAGATCAGCACCGCCGGGGCGAGCTTGGTGATCTCCGAGAGGCCCACCGGCGAGAGGCAGAGCTCGCCCGTCGTGTGCAGCAGATAGGCGGCGGCGAGCACGATCAGCGGCAGGCGGAAGGCCCCGTCGGCGAACCCCGCGCTCCACACGATGACCAGGAAACCCAGGCCCACCTGCGCCAGGCCTAGGCCGAACTTGATCATCGGATCGGGGTCGCGGCCGCGCCGGGCGAGAAAGGTCCACAAGGCGGCCGCCACCGGTGCGAACAAGAGGATGAAGCCGGCATTGAACGACTGCGTCTGGGCGGCGTCGAAGCCCATGTCGATCCACAGGGTTCCGGGGGCGGCGTGGGCCGCCTCCCACATCGCGCGGGTGCCGAGGAACACTGGCTGGCCGAGCAGGCTGAAGATCTTCGGCGCCGCGATCAGCGCCAGTTGCGTGTTGCGCTCGGCGAACAGATTGAGCGAGGTCGCCGCCTGCTCGAACAGGGTGAAGAACACCACCGCGCCGAGCATGAACACGAACGAGAGGGCGATGCGGTCGCGCTCCACCCGGCCGAACTTGGTGAACATGACCCAGCCGACGTAGGCCAGGGCCACGACCCAGCCGGCGCCCAGGGAAAAGCCGACGATGCGGTCGTGCCGCACCAGCACCCAGACGACCGCCACGCCGGCCACGCCGCCGAGATAAATCAGCCATTCGAGGTTCAGCGGCCCGGCGATAGGCCGCGTGAGCTTGGCCGGATCGGGCGGCTCGCCCTTGCCATCGAGCCACGAGCGCCCGAGTTGGAAGGTGACGAAGCCGGCCAGCATGCCGACGCCGGCCGCGCCGAAGCCCCACGCCCAACCGAAGTTCTCGCCGAGATAGCCGCACAGAACCGCGGCCCAGAAGGCCCCCAGGTTGACCCCGTAGTAATAGAGGGTGAAGCCCGGATCGCGCCTGGGGTCATGCTCGACATACAGCTTGCCGACGATGGCCGAGATGTTGGACTTGAGGAACCCGACGCCCATGACGATGAGCGCCAGCGCCAGGTAGAAGATATCCAGGAATCCCTGCTGACGGCCCTCGACCGTGAGTTGATAGCTTCCCTTGGCGAGGACGGGCGGCAGGGGCGCGGCGGCCGGCAGATCCTTGACGGTGAAGCCGCCGGCGGCGTCCTGGCCGAAGGCGTAGGGCTGGCCGGCGACGACGATCTTGGCCTCACGTGTGGCCCCGAGGCCGCTCACCGCGAAGCCGTATTGCGCGCCGTGATAGGTGAGAACCTGGCGCGCCGGCTGGCCCTCGATGGCCATGGTGGCGTGTCCGGCCACCAGCAGCAGGGCCCCGAAGGCCACCGCCTTGCGCGCGCCGAGCCAACGGTCGGCCAGCACGCCGCCCACCAAAGGCACGAGATAAACCAGGGTGGCGTACGAGCCGTAGGTACCGGCCGCGAAGGCGTCGTCGAACAGGAAGTGCTGGGTCAGGTAGAACACCAGCAGGCCGCGCATGCCGTAGTAGGAGAACCGCTCCCACATCTCGGCGAAGAACAGCACGAACAGGCCACGCGGGTGCTCGCGCGCGATCTGCAGCATCACCGGTATGCCGGTCGCCAGCGTCAGAACGATGCCGGCGATGATGACGATGTTCACGTGCGATGTCCCCGACCGCGCACTGACTGGCGCTTGGCGGGGAAACAATCACGCGCCTCGCGCTTTCACAAGGCGGGGCGGCCGCGGCGTGCTAAGCTCGCCCGTCACCCGTGTGGAGGACGCTCATGGACGTCGTCAAGGTTCCGGGACCGGATCATCCCATCACCCTCACCGGCCACGAGGGGCGTGTGCAGGCGCTCTACAATGGCCACCTGATCGGCGACAGCGCCGACGTGATCTGGCTGAAGGAAGCCAGCTACAAGGCCGTCGCCTATTTTCCGCGCGCCGACGTGGAGATGGGCTTCCTGGCGTCGACCGACCTTGACACCTACTGCCCTTACAAGGGCCACGCCTCCTACTTCACCATCACGATGGACGGGCGGATCGCCGAGAACGCGGTGTGGTCCTATGAGACTCCGCATCCGGCCATGGAGCTGATCGCCGGCCGGCTGGCCTTCTATCCCAATGTCGTCGAGATCCACGAGGTCCGGAGTTCGGGACCGAGCGTCGACGCGACGGTGCTGCACACCGATTCCGGCGCCGGCGGTCCGCAAGACCCGCGCTGGACGGTGACGGCGGCCAATCCACCGGTCTAATCCTCCGGCCCGTAGCGCTCCGCCGTTTCGTCGAGGAGCGCGGGACGTTCATCGATGTCTAGCGCCGGCCCGTCACCGGCCGAATCCACAACTGATGTATGGTGCGCCAACCGAATACCTCCCTCTATGACGGCGGACCGTAGCGGGCGGCCCATTCATCATCGTCCCGGCGACGGGCCGCCGCCCCATCGACGCTCCCCAGCAGCTGCTTGAGCCGCGCGGCCTCGACCAGCATCTTGCAGGCGGCGGTCATGCCGGCGCCGGTTCCAAGGCCCATCGCCCGCTGGGCGCCGTCCATCAGGTCGCTGATCACCGGGGCGAGATCGCTGGATCCGCCGCGCCGGAGCTCCAGCTTCCAGTGCTCGACCAGAGCCTGGAAATCCGCGCGTTCGGCATATTTGTGATAGGAGCGGGTTTTGGGTCCGTAGCCGGCGGCGATCCCGGCGGCGTGCATCGTGGCGCCGCCGGCCACGCCCTTGGCGAGCGCTTCGAAGCGCGCCCGGTTTAAAGCGCCCATGCCGTCCCCAAACTCCACGATATTTGCATATTGTGGTGTTTTAGGCGAGTTTCGTCAATAACGATATATGAAATGCAATCTCGAAAGCCGCCCTCAGTAGGCGCATTCCTCGAAGACGTGGGAGACATCGCCCGCCCAGGGGCCGTGATAGAGGTCCAGCAGGCGTTCGGCGGCGGTGACGCCGGTGTCGGCAATCTCCTCGACCTCGGAGAGATAGACCGTCTCATTGACCATGCCACCCGAGAGGCGGTCGCGGCGCTTGAGCCCCTCGTGGGCGATGGCCAGCATGTCTTTCGCCACATCCTGGGCGGTGCGCCCGGCGATCTCGGCCTTGAGGCCGACCCGGGCGGCGTCGATGCGCAGCGCCGCGCGCTGCTCCCTCGTCCAACCCCGACACAGATCCCAGGCGGCGGCCTGGCAGTCCGGACAGTAGAGCAGGCCGGCCCACAGCGCCGGCAGGGCGCAGAGGCGACTCCAGGAGCCGGCGTCGGCCCCGCGCATCTCGAGATATTGCTTGAGCCGCACCTCGGGGAAGATGGTGCTGATGTGGTCGGCCCAGTCGTCCAGCGTGGCGCGCTCGCCCGGCGCCTCGGGCAGCTTGCCGTCCATGAAGTCGCGGAAAGAGCGGCCGGCGACGTCGATGTAGCGCCCGTCGCGCTTGACGAAATACATCGGCACACCCAGCGCATAGCGGGCGTAGGTCTCGAAACCGAAGCCGTCCTCGAAGACGAATTCCAAAAGGCCGGTGCGGTCGGCGTCGACGTCGGTCCAGACGTTGGCGCGCGCCGACAGCCAGCCGTTGGGCTTTCCCTCCGTGAACGGAGAATTGGCGAAGAGCGCGGTGGCGATCGGCTGCAGGGCGAGGCTGACGCGGAACTTGGCCACCATGTCGGCCTCGTCGGCGAAGTCGAGGTTGGCCTGGACCGTGCAGGTGCGGAACATCATGTCGAGACCGAGCGAGCCGACCTTGGGCATGTAGTCGCGCATGATCCTGTAGCGGCCCTTGGGCATGGCCGGGACCTGGTCGCGCCGCCAGGTCGGCGCGAAGCCGAGCCCCAGGAAGCCCAGGCCGAGCTCGGCGGCCACCGCCTTGACCTCTTCGAGGTGGCGGCCGGTCTCGGCGCAGATGTCGTGCATGGATTCGAGCGGCGCGCCGGAAAGCTCGAACTGGCCGCCGGGCTCCAGGCTGACATTGGCCATGCCGCGCGAAAGGCCGATCAAGGTCTCGCCGCCGGTATCGTTATGTTCGGTGGTCGGCGCCCAGCCGAACCGCATCAACCCTTCCATCAGGGCGCGGATGCCGTCCGGACCGTCGTAGGCGACCGGCGCGTGGGTCCCGGTGCGGAAGACAAACTTCTCGTGCTCGGCGCCGACGCGGAACTGGCTCGGATCCTTGCCGCCGCGCGCGAACCAGGCGGCCAGGTCGGCGAACGCGAGCGGGCGGTCGTCCGTCTGCGTCCCTGCCATTACGTCCCCCGTCTGGCGCGCCCCACGGGGCCGCGAAGTGCAAGTGGGCGCCGGCGGCCCGAACCTCAAGCCCCCCGCGCCCGAGGGGCCCAATCGCCGAGAGTCGCTTGCCAAAGCGTCAACGCGGCGATGGCGGCGGTGTCGGCGCGCAGGATGCGGGGGCCGAGGCTGACCGGAACGGCGGCGTCAAGATCGTCGCAGAATCGACCCCGCTCCCATATGGGAGGCGGACTCCTCCCGGCTGCGGGCTGGGTGGGAAGCGGTCGCCCACGGGGCGTGGAGAGTTTAGTCAGGCTTGGTCAGGGCATTTTCTGCAGCAGCCAAGCCCCTATGGAAATCAGCGCCTGTGTCAAAAAAAGGGATGCTAAGCGCCGCGCAGTCGTCTCGAAGGCGACGGCTCAAGGCTCTGCTTGTTTCAAGGTATCGGCGCACGTTGTCCGGACCTGTTCGATTGAGCCAATCATTCGGCAAACCGGCATGCCTGGCCACCTCCGCCGCCTTGGTCTCGATCACGGCGTCCGGGTAGCCGAGAAAGCAGGTTCTCACTGGCGTCTCGGTCTCCTTGATGAAATCCGCGACTGTTGAGGGACGAAGATTGACGCCTTCGACCAGATAGTCCCGCCCGTCGAAGATCAAATTTTCAATTGCGCCCTTGATAGCGGGCCACATGCGGTCAGCCGTCTCCAGATCGTCGTCATCCGGGTGGACGCCCAGAAACGGCGCTCCCAGATGGAGACCCATCTTTAAGGCGTCGAGGGGAAACCAGGGAACATTGTGGCGGGCTCGCATTTGTTCGGCCAGCAAGGACGGGATTGCCTCAGCTTCCAATACTCACGGTGCGGGGCTTGTAAGGGCCACACGGCCCGCGAACGGGCGGCGGGTTCACCGCGTCGATCCGAGCGATCACGTCGTCAAAGCGCAAGAACGTCTTGGTACTTGCTATGGCCGTTGGTCAATCGCGTGATCGCCGCATATGCACCCGTCAGCGCCTTCATGGTGTGCACGGCGTTGCCGATTGGGTCGGGGGGCGCTTCTGACCTTTAGGACCCTTTGGCACCCCGACCTGGCCGAGTCATGATGAGTAGAATTACCAGGGCCGCCAGGACGACGATAAGGCCCCAGATAAGTAGGGCAAGCCATCCGTAGTTCCGCCACGCCAATAACCCAATGAACCCGACCGCTCCGATCGCGGCGGCGGTCGCTTTGCCAAAGGCAAAATCCTTCTGTTGCTTTGTGAGCACGGATAAAGCTCCAATTTAGCGCCGAGCATATGGGAGCGCATGACTTCACGATAGCCGGGTCAACGATCACGATTTAGAAACTGATGCAGTCCGGCAAGGACTTGCCACTGCGGCTGCACCCGCCGACGATGTAGAGCATGTTGAGAGATTACTCGTAAATCAGGCTGCTGTCCGCTCGGGGCGCTCACGGCCGGGAGGCGGTCTCCGCAAAGCGGACGCCGGCGCGAGGCCGCTACGCCCGACGCGCCTGCTTGAGCGAAGCCAGCATTTCGCGCCGAAGAATGGCGTTCAGGCGCCCCTGGTACCCCTTCCCCTGCGACTTGAGCCAATCCAGCACGTCGGCGTCGACGCGGGCGGTGATCTGCTGCTTTATCGGCCGGTAGAAACGCCCCCGGACGCCGGCGCTCCACGCCTCGTCGGTCAACTCCGGGATATCGCTGGTGTCGATCGACTCGTCAGACAGCGCCGCCAGCTTCGAGAGATGGTCGCGCTGCGCCTTTGTCAGCGGCGGCAGCGATTCAGGACTGTGGCTAACCATTTTCGTTTTCATAGCGTCGCCTTTCTCGCGGCGTGGCCCGTCGTGCTGAAATGATCCGGATTGTCTCCACCGATCCAGCCTCGGCGTCTTCCTCCGTGAGCGTGTGCGCCACCACCAGGATCACGACGCCCTGGACCGCCCCGATGGTCTGCCACCGTTGTTCGCCGCCCTCGATGCGATCGGGCGCCGAGACATGCAGCGGATCTTGAAACACCTGCCGAGCATCCTCGAAGCTCACACCCTCATGCTTGCGCTGATTTGAAAGGTTCTTGGCCTCATCCCATTCAAATCGGACGCTGGTCACGGCGTGATGTTAATTACGATTTTGTAGTTATTCAAGACGCCCAATCGCCGAGAGTCGCTTGCCAAAGCGTCAACGCGGCGATGGCGGCGCTGTCGGCGCGCAGGATGCGGGGGCCGAGGCTGACCGGAACGGCGCCAGGGACGGCGCGGGCAGCGGCGCGTTCCTCCGGGCTGAAGCCGCCTTCGGGGCCGATCAGGATGGTCCAGGGGCCGGGCTCCGCGCTGGACAGAGCCTCGAGGGCCGGCGGCGCGTCGCCGGCTTCGTCGCAGAACATCAGCCGCCGCTCGACCGGCCACGCGGCGAGGAGGCTAGCGAGACGCGCCTCGGGGAGGATCTCCGGCACATCGAGGCGACCGGTCTGCTCGGCGGCTTCGACGGCGATGGCGGTCAGGCGGCCGATGTTGGCGTGGCCGGCGTTAGTGCGCGACGTGGTGACCGGGCCGATGCGCCGCGCGCCGAGCTCGGCGGCCTTCTCGACGATGGTCTCCAGGCGGCCGCGCTTGACCACCGCGATGACGAGGTCGAGGTCGGGCGGGGCGGTCTGCGGCCGCTCCAGGCGCACGGCCTCTAGCCGCGCCTCGCGTTTCGAGACCTTGGCCACGCGCGCGCGCCATTCCCCGTCGCGGCCATTGAAGACCAAAAGCTCATCGCCCGGGGTGAGCCGCATGACGTGCGCGAGGTAGTGGGTTTGCTCAGGGCCAAGCACGACCTCGCCGCCTTCGCTCAGCTCGCCGTCGACAAAGAGCCGGATCACGCGCGATGCTCCGATAGGCTAGAGTGGAGGAACCATGGCGGGCACCGACTCCTACAAACACGAACTGCGCCGGCTCCAGATCGGCCTCGTGCGCTATCAGCAATGGGCGATCAAGACCGGGGCCAAGGCGCTGGTGATCTTCGAGGGCCGCGACGGGGCCGGCAAGGACGGAACCATCGCCCGCGTCACCGCCCATCTTACGCCGCGCAGCACCCGCGTGGTCTCCCTGCCCAAGCCCAGCGAGCGCGACCGCTCGGAATGGTATTTCCAACGCTATGTGCGGCACCTTCCGGCCCGCGGCGAGCTCGTGCTGTTCAATCGCTCCTGGTACAACCGCGCCGGCGTCGAGCCGGTGATGGGCTTCTGCACCAAGGCCGAGCACGCCGAATTCCTGCGCGAGGCGCCGGCGTTGGAGCGGATGCTCGAGCACGCCGACATCCATTTAGTGAAGATCTGGCTCGATATCTCGCGCAAGGAGCAGGCTCAGAGGCTGGACGCGCGCGAGACCGATCCGCTGAAGCGCCTCAAGAGCAGCGACATGGACCGCGTCGCCCAGTCCAAGTGGAAGGCCTATTCGAGGGCTCGCGACGAGATGCTCCTGGCCACCCACACCGACTACGCGCCTTGGGTGTGCGTGCGGGCCGACCACAAGAAGGCCGCCCGCCTCAACGTCATCCGCCATCTGCTTCACACCCTGGCGCCGGACGATCTGACGACCGATATCGAAACGCCGGACGCCGATGTGCTGTTCGCCTTCGACAAGGGCGTGCAGGGGTGGCTGGCCAGGTAGGGAGACGCGGGATGGATTACGTCCGACTGGGAAACACCGGCCTCAAGGTCTCGCGGCTGTGCCTGGGCTGCATGACCTATGGGACGCCGAAGTGGCGGCCGTGGGTGCTCGACGAGGACGCCTCCCTACCCTTCTTCAAGGCGGCCATCGAGGCCGGGATCAACTTCTTCGACACCGCCGACATGTATTCCATCGGCGAGAGCGAGCGGGTCACCGGCAAGGCGCTGAAGGAATACGCCAAGCGTCACGAGGTGGTGATCGCCACCAAGGTCAACTTCCCGATGAGCGCCGACCCCAACCACCGCGGCCTGTCGCGCAAGCACATCATGGACGCCATCGACCGCAGCCTGACTCGCCTCGGCGTCGATTATGTCGACCTCTATCAGATCCACCGCTTCGATCCGGAGACGCCGATCGAGGAGACGCTGGAGGCGCTGAACGACGTCGTGCGCGCCGGCAAGGCCCGCTACATCGGGGCCAGCTCGATGTACGCGTGGCAGTTCATGAACATGCTGGCGACGTCGCGGGCCCACGGCTGGACCCCGTTCGTCTCCATGCAGCCGCAGTACAATCTGGTCTATCGCGAAGAGGAGCGCGAAATGCTGCCCCTGTGCCGCGAGATGGGCGTGGGGGTCATCCCTTGGTCGCCGCTGGCGCGCGGCTTCCTGGCCGGCGACCGCGAGACGCCCGGCGAAGGCGAGACCGAGCGCGCCCGCACCGATGAGTTCGCGCCCAGGCTCTATTATCGCGAGCCCGACCACGCCGTGGTCGAGGCCGTCGGCGAGGTGGCCCGCGCGCGTGGCGTGCCCAACACCCAGGTGGCGCTGGCCTGGGTGCTGAGCAAAGCCGGGATCACCGCTCCGATCGTCGGCGCTTCCAAGGCCCACCACCTGGCCGACGCCGTGGCCGCGCTGGAGATCAAGCTGACCGACGAGGAAGTCGCGGCGCTGGAGAAGCCCTACAAGCCCAAGCCGGTGCTGGATCACGCGTGATGGATGCGGCGACGATCGAGCGCAGCCTTGAGATCGCGGCCGAGCGCGGCGGCGATCTGACGCCCGCCGTCTACGCCCACCTGTTCGCTCATCATCCGGAGATGGAGGCGCAATTCGTGCGCGACACCACCGGGGCGGTGCGGGGCGAGATGCTGCAGCGTGTCTTCGACATGGTGTTCGACTATATCGGCGAAGGCGCCTACGCCCGGGGCATGATCCGCAATGAGGTGGTCACCCACGACGGCTACGGCGTGCCGCCGGACGTCTTTCCGCTGTTCTTCGACTCCGTGGCCGAGACCTTGCGCGAGGCCGCCGGCGATGCTTGGACGCCGCAGATGACGGGCGCGTGGGACCAGCTCCTGGCCGACTTCCACTGCTTCGCCGTGCACGGCTGAGGACAAGCGGTTAATCGCCCGCGTCCTGGAACATTTGTGGAACTTCCTCTAGCTTGATGGGATGAGTCTCTCCATCACCGCGCGGCAGGCGCGGCGGATCGCCCTCCACGCCCAGGGCCTTTCACGGCCCCGCCGTCAGGCCGAGCCCGGCGCGCGGCATCTGAAGCGGCTGGCGAACGATCTCGGCGTGATCCAGATCGATTCGGTGAACGTGCTGGCGCGCACGCACTATCTGCCGGCCTTCTCGCGCCTGGGC
>Ga0302314_10005221_pt1 | contig 23721 bp, 25 predicted proteins | sample III_Palsa_N2_3_FD_200533 | JGI IMG/M metagenome (GOLD analysis project Ga0302314, IMG submission 200533) | Peat permafrost microbial communities from Stordalen Mire near Abisko, Sweden - III_Palsa_N2_3 | ecosystem: Environmental > Terrestrial > Soil > Palsa > Peat permafrost | place: Sweden... | reverse complement strand
AGCGCGGCGCTGGGCTGGGTGCCGGCGCTCTGCCCCGGCAGGCGCACGATGGCCGGCACGGAGATGCCGCCCTCGGCAGTGAAGGCCTTGAACAGCCGGAACGGCACGGTGCCCACTTCGGCCCAGCGGGTGCTGCGGAACAGGAAGGAGCCGGGCTGGCCGTAGTTGGCGTAGCTGTTGTCGATGTCGAGATTGCCGGTGCTGTCGACATAAGGGATGAAGCCGTAGCCCATGCCGTCGGCGCCGTTGTCGGAGAGAAAGATGATGAGGGTGTTGTCGTACTCGCCGATCTGCTTGAGGTAGGCGATGAGCTGGCCGACGTTGGCGTCGAGGTTGCTGAGCATGCCGGCGAACACTTCCATGATGCGCGCCTCGCTCTGCTGCTGCGTCGGCAGCAGGGTGTTCCAGGCCTGGTTGGTGAGCACGCCGGGCTGGCCGAAGCGGACCATCACCGCTTCGTCGCCGGGATTGGCGTTCAAGTCCTGCGGCACGATGCCCAGGGCCTTCTCCTTTTGCAGGCGCGCGCTGCGGATGGCGGCGTAACCGGCGTCGTAAACGCCCTTGTACTGGCTCAGATAAGGGTCCGGCACCTGCAAGGGAAAGTGTACGGCCTGGAAGGCGAGATAGGCGAAAAAGGGCTTGCCGTCGCCGTGGTCGGCGCCGATGTAACTTTGCAGGCGCTGCTCGAAATAATCGCTGGAGTAGAAGTCGCTGGGCAGTTGCGCCTGCACGCCGTTTTCGTAATAGGCGCGGGCGGCGGATTCGGGGCGGGCGCTGGTAGCGGCATAGTTGCTGCCGAAGGCCTCGGCGTAGTCCATGGAGAAGGATTGCTCGAAGCCCCAATCCACCGGGCCGCCGCCGCCGAGGTGCCACTTGCCGGCCATGTAGGTGTGGTAGCCGCTGTCGTGCAGCAGCTGCGCCACGGTGCGGGCGTGGGAGTCGAGATTGCCCTGGTAGCTGGCGTCGTCCGGGTAGAAGTAGTTGCTCTCCGGCAGGGTGCCCATGCCGACCAGGTGATGGTCCGCGCCGGTGAGCAGCTCGGCGCGCGAGGTGGCGCACAGCGGTGTGGCGTGGAAGTTGGTGAGGATCTTGCCCTGCTGCGCGAGCTGGTCGATGTTGGGCGTGCTGATCTCGCTGCCGAAGGCACCAAGGTCGGCGTAGCCCAGATCGTCGGCCAGGATCACCACCACGTTGGGGCGGCTGGAGGTGCCGCTGCTGGCTGCGCTGCCGGAGAGGGTGCCGCTGGGCGTGCTGGAACTGCCGCAACCGGCTTGCAGCAGCAGGCCGGCGAGGGCCAGTGAGGACAGCAGGCGCGCGCCATGGCCGCGACTATCGATTCGTTTCATTGCCCCTGCCCCGCTGTATTTTTTGTATGCCCCCGGCGCGCGGGGCGTCCCCGGCGGCGCCGCTTTGAGCTGCGGAATTTACGGTATCGGAAGCGGGATGGGGGTGATTCGTCCGGAGGGAGTAGAGAGATTAGAAGGATGGATCGGCAGGGAATAAGGAGGCCGATCGTGAGGCGTGGAAAAGCACAGTAGGGCGGCCTGTGGCCGCCGGGGCTTTTTGCACAGGCCGCAGCGCAGCGGCGGCCACAGGCCGCCCTACAAAAACATCTAGTCCGGTCGCGGCAGGGCCGCGGCCTGTGCGGCCAGCCTGGTGATGCCGGCCCAGTCGCGCGCGTGCAGCAGCGCCGCGGGCGTAAGCCAGGAGCCGCCGACGCAGACGACATTGGACAGGGCCAGGTAATCGGGGGCGGTGGCGGGAGTGATGCCGCCGGTGGGGCAGAAGCTGACTTGCGGGAACGGCCCGCCGAGAGCCTTGAGCATGGGGATGCCGCCGGCCTGCGCCGCCGGGAAGAACTTGAGCGCGGAGTAGCCCGCGGCGAGCGCGGCCATCAGGTCGGACGGAGTCATGATGCCGGGGAGATAGGGCCAGTCTCCCGCTTTGCCCAGGGCCAGCAGCTCAGGCGTGGCGCCTGGGCTGACGCCGAAGCGGGCGCCGGCTTCGCGCGCCTGCTGCAGATCGCGCGCGCTGAGGATGGTGCCGGCGCCGACCAGGGCTTCCGGCACTTCGCGGGCGATGGCGCGGATCGCTTCCAGCGCGGCACCGGTGCGCAGTGTCACTTCGAGCACGCGCACACCGCCATCCACCAGGGCGCGGGCCAGGGGCACGGCCAGGGTGGCGTCGTCGATGACGATGACGGGCATGACGGGGCCGGTGCGGAGGAGGTCGTGTACGTTCATGTTGCGGTCCTCATGCGGGTTGAGCCATCGCAGATCGAGGGCTCGGTGAATTCAATGATGGAATTGAATAATGCCCGTTCGTGTCGAGTGCCGCGCGTAGCGCGGTGTATCGAGACACCAGCGCTGAAATCCCGCGGCTGGCCCCTCGATACGAATCGCTGCGCGATTCACTCGGGGCGAACGGAGTTTATTGGTGGATTCCGGTTTCAAAACATAAAGACCAAAGTGAAGGCACTAAGCGACCGCGCCCATCGCGGCATTAAAGGTGATACCGCCCTGCTCCGCCCCCGAAGCCATGGCGCGCGCCGAGGCAAACAGTTCGCGGCCGAGGCCGTACTGGTTGTGCTCCATCGAGGGGGACTGCATTTCGCGCCGCGCCCACTCGGCGGCGTCGACGCGAGCTTCGAGCAAGCCGGCGGCAACGTCGAGGCGGATGAGATCGCCGGTGCGGACCTTGGCCAGCGGACCGCCGTTGAGGCATTCGGGGGTCACGTGGATCGCCGCCGGCACCTTGCCGGAGGCACCGGACATGCGGCCGTCGGTGACCAGGGCGACGTGGAAGCCTTCGTCCTGCAGCACGCCAAGCGCGGGGGTGAGCTTGTGCAGCTCGGGCATGCCGTTGGCGCGCGGACCCTGGTAGCGGACCACGGCGACGAAATCGCGGCGCAGCTCGCCGCGCTTGAAGGCGGCGAGCACCGCTTCCTGGTCGTCGAAGACGATGGCGGGCGCTTCCACCACGCGGTGCTGCGGCTTGACCGCGGAGACCTTGATGACGGAGCGGCCGAGGTTGCCGGTGAGCAGCTTGAGGCCACCGTCGGCGCTGAAAGGATGATCGGCATCGCCGAGGATCTGCGGCGCCAGGCTGCAGGCGGGCGCGGGGCGCCAGCGCAGCTCGCCGCCGTAGAGGAAGGGCTCGCGGGTGTAGCGCCACAGGCCCGGACCGTCGACGGTCTTGACGTCGGCGTGGAGCAGCCCTTCGCCGAGCAGCTCGCGGATCAGCAAGCCCATGCCGCCGGCTTCGTGGAACTGGTTCACGTCGGCGCCGCCGTTGGGATAGATGCGCGCCAGCAGGGGCACCACGCCGGAGAGCTGGTCGAAGTCGCTCCAGTCGATGACGATGCCGGCGGCGCGGGCGATGGCGACGAGGTGGATGGTGTGGTTGGTGCTGCCGCCGGTGGCGAGCAGGCCGACGATGCCGTTGACAATGGCGCGCTCGTCGATCACCTCGGCGATCGGCGTGTATTCCCCGCCCTGCACGGTGATGCGCGCGGCGCGCTGGGCGGCGGCGGCGGTCAGCGCGTCGCGCAGCGGGGTGTTGGGATTGACGAAGGCGGCGCCGGGCAGGTGCAGGCCCATCACTTCCATCAGCATCTGGTTGCTGTTGGCGGTGCCGTAGAAGGTGCAGGTGCCGGGGCCGTGGTAGGACTTCATCTCGGCTTCGAGCAGCTGCTCGCGGCTGAGCTTGCCTTCGGCGTGGAGCTGGCGGATGCGCGACTTCTCGGCGTTGGGCAGGCCCGACGTCATCGGCCCGGCCGGTACGAACACCACCGGCAGATGGCCGAACTGGAGGGCGCCGATGAGCAGGCCGGGGACGATCTTGTCGCACACGCCGAGGCACAGCGCGCCGTCGAAGACGTTGTGCGACAGGGCGATGGCGGTGGACATGGCGATGACGTCGCGCGAGAACAGCGACAGCTCCATGCCGGCCTGGCCCTGGGTGACGCCATCGCACATGGCCGGCACGCCGCCGGCGAACTGGGCCACGGCGCCGGCCTTGCGCGCGGCGTCCTTGATCAGCGCGGGAAAGCGGTCCAGCGGCTGGTGCGCGGAGAGCATGTCGTTATAGGCGGAGACGATGCCCAGGTTGGGCCAGCGCGCGGCGCGCAGCGCCTGCTTGTCATCCCCAGGGGAGGCGGCGAAGGCGTGCGCCAGGTTGGTACAGGAGATATGCGAGCGCACGGTGCCAGCCTGCCGCGCCGCTTCGACGTGGCGCAGGTAGGTGGCGCGGCTGGCGGCGCTGCGCTCGCGGATGCGCCGGGTGACGGCGGCCAATACTGGGTGAAGACTCATGTGGGGGCCTCGGCTGCCGACCGGCCGGTGCGGACGGTCGGCGTGTCTGTTCTGTATTAATACTACAAAATGATTCGCGGGGCTACCTTTGCGGAATCCGGGCCGTCAACAAAACATCACATTTGCGCAGGCAAAATGTCACGATATCGGTGCGATGCTGGCTCCAGCGGGAGGGTCCTGGGCTGCATCTTGGTGGAAAAATGTGTAGTATTAATACATACAGCAGCGGATCGACGATGGGGCGCCCCGCTCCATGACCGGAAATGAGGCGCACATGGCGACGCTCGAGGCATTCGATTTCATCCTGTTCGGCGGCAACGGCGACCTGGCGATGCGCAAGCTGCTGCCGGCACTGTACTACCGCCACCGCGACAGCGCCGGCAAGGCGGCCTGGCGCATCGTCGGCACCGGCCGGCAGGCGCTGACGCGGGAGGAATACCTGGCGCTGGCGCTGGAGCATTGCCGCCTGCATGTGCCGGCGAAGGATTTCAGCGACGCCGCGTGGAGCGCTTTCGCGCAGCGGCTCGACTATCTGCGGCTGGACGCGAACCAGGAGCAGGATTACCAGGCGCTGGCGGAGAAGTTGAAGGACGTCGGCGCGCGCGTGCGGGTGTTTTACCTGGCCACGGCGCCGAGCTTGTTCGCGGCGATCTGCGCCGGCCTGGGCCGCGCCGGGCTGGTGACGCCGCATAGCCGCGTGGTGCTGGAGAAGCCGCTGGGCCGCGACCTGGCCTCGGCGCGGCGCATCAACGAGGACGTGGGTGCGATCTTCGCCGAGCACCAGATTTTCCGCATCGATCATTACCTGGGCAAGGAGACGGTGCAGAACCTGATTGCGCTGCGCTTCGGCAACGTGCTGTTCGAGCCGCTGTGGAACCGTTCGTGGGTGCGCGATGTGCAGATCACCATCGCCGAGACGGTGGGGGTGGAAGGCCGCGGCGAGTTCTACGACAGCACCGGTGCGCTGCGCGACATGGTGCAGAACCATCTGCTGCAGCTGCTGTGCATCGTGGCGATGGAGCCGCCGGCGAACATCGAGGCCGACACCATGCGCGACGAGAAGCTGAAGGTGCTGCGCGCGCTCAAGCCGATCACCGGCGAGGAAGTGGCGGCGCGCACAGTGCGCGGCCAGTACCGCGCCGGCGCCATCGGCAACAAGCCGGTGCCGGGCTATCCGGACGAGCCGGGCATTCCCAAGGGCAGCCGCACCGAGACTTTCGTCGCCATCAAGGCGGAGCTGGGCAACTGGCGCTGGGCCGGGGTGCCGTTCTACCTGCGCACCGGCAAGCGCATGCAGGACCGGCTGGCGGAGATCGTGATCAATTTCCGCGGCGTGCCGCACCCGATCCTGCGCGCCAACGGCAGCGAATCGACCTACAACCGCTTGGTGATCAGCCTGCAGCCGGATGAGGGCCTGCGCCTGGACCTGATGGCCAAGGTGCCGGGCGAGGGCATGAACCTGCAGCCGATCTCGCTCGACGTGGCGCTGTCCGAGGCTTACCAGACGCGGCAGTGGGACGCCTACGAGCGCCTGATCATGGACGTGATCAACGGCAAGCTGACGCTGTTCATGCGCCGTGACGAGCTGGACGCCGCCTGGCAATGGCTGGAGCCGATTCTCAATGCCTGGGAAAACGGCAGCCAGCCGCTGAAGGCCTACCCCGCCGGCACCTGGGGACCGACCGCTTCGAGCGCGCTGATCGCCCGCGACGGTCATGCCTGGCGCGAGGAAAGCTGATGACCCACCCTGCCCCGCTGCAACTGCCGCCGAATGTGCGGCAGCATCTTTATGCCGATGACGCGCAGACCGCGCAGGCACTCGCCGCGATGGTGGCGGAGACGCTGCGCGAAGGGCTGCGCGCGCGCGGCGCGGCGGTGCTGTTCGTTTCCGGCGGACGCACGCCGGTGGCGTTCTTCGAGACGCTATCCGGCGCGGCGCTGGACTGGTCGCGGGTGACGGTGAGCCTGGCGGACGACCGCTGGGTGGCGGCGGATGACGCCGACAGCAACGAGCGCCTGGCGCGGCGGCATCTGCTGCGCGGCGCCGCAGCCGCCGCGCGCTTCCAGCCGCTGGTCGACGTGAGCGTGACGCCGGAACAGCATCTCGCCGCCGCCGAGCAGGCGCTGGCGCTGCTGCCGCACCCTTATGACGCGGTGATACTCGGCATGGGCGACGACGGGCACACCGCTTCGCTGTTTCCCGGCGCGCCCGAGACGGCGGCGGCGCTGGATGTGCGCCGGCCGCAGCGGCTGGCCACGGTGACGCCGCCCAGCGCGCCGCACCGGCGCATCAGCCTGACCCTGCGCGCCCTGCTCGACACGCGACTGCTGGCGATCCAGATCGAAGGCGACGGCAAGCGCGCCGCCATCGAGCTGGCCGCGCGCAGCGCGCCGGCGCAGCACCCCATCGCCGCCGTGCTGCGGCAGGATGCGCTGCCGGTGCAGGTGTTCTACAACCCGTGAAGGCCCAAGCCCTGCCGGAGTCCAGCGCCGGCACGCGCGTGGAAAGCGCGGCGCTGGTGCAGCAGAGCTCGCTGCTGGCGCGCATCGCCGCCAGCGTGGCGGAGCTGCGCAAGTCGGAGCGGGCGGTGGCCGAGCTGGTGCTGGCGAAACCCAACGAAGTGCTGCACCTGTCGATCGCCGAACTGGCCCTGCGCGTCGGCACCAGCCAGCCGACGGTAGCGCGCTTCGCCGTCGCACTGGGCTTCTCCGGCTACAAGGAATTCAAGCTGCGCCTGGCGCAGAGCCTGGCCTCGGGCGTGCCCTTCGTGCACCAGGACGTGGGCCCGGGCGATGCGCTGGAGCTGGTGGCGCCGAAAGTGTTCGACCGCACCATCGGCGCGCTGATCAATGTGCGCAATCATTTCGATACGGCGCAGCTGCAGCGAGCGGTGAAGATCCTGGCGCGGGCGCGGCGCATCGAGTGCTACGGCGTGGGCAATTCGGGCATCGTGGCGCTGGACGCGCAGCACAAGTTCTTCCGTTTCGGCGTGCCCGCCGTGTCCTACATCGACACCCACACCATGGGTATGGCGGCAACAGTGTTGAAGCGCGGCGACGCGGTGCTGGCAATCTCCGCCAGCGGCCGCACCACCGACATGCTGGGCAGCGTGGAGATCGCGCTGGAATCCGGCGCCGAGGTCATCGCCATCACTGCCGGCGGCTCGCCGCTGGCGCGTCTGGCCACGGTGACGCTCTACGCCGACGTGCCGGAGGATCCGGAGATCTATGCGCCGATGATCTCGCGCCTGGCGCATCTGGCGATCCTCGACGTGCTGTGCGTGGGCGTAGCGCTGGCGCTGGGCCCGGCCCTGGTGAAGCGACTGGAGCGGGCCAAGCAGACGCTGCGCGACAAGCGCATCCAGGGGCTCGAAAATTAGAGCGTTGGGGCCGTACACTGCGGCCAGGACTTTCGCGAAACAGAACCCTTGGCCATGACGCTCGACAAAATCACCGCCGACGATTTTGAATCGAATCGCGATCTGCCTTTCCTGGCGCAGATCGGCGATCACACCCTGGAATTCCGCGTCCATCAAATCCGGATTGGGAAAGCGCTGCCGCCCGAGGTGTCCCTGCGCACGCCGTTCGCGGTGATTTTGCGGGCGCCGGAAACACCGCCACTACAACAGGGCATCGTTGCGCTGAACCATCCGCGGCTGGGCCTGCTGGAGCTGTTCATCGTGCCGGTGGCGCAAGCCGGCGGCTGGCGCGATTACGAAGCCTGCTTCAACTAGCGGCGGGCTTTACCACGCGCTCCGCGCGCCATTCCATGGAGAGGTAGGCACCGTCGTCCGCGTCCGGGATGAAGCCCAGCCGCCGGTACAGCCGCTGTGCGGGATTGTCGAGCGCGACGCTCAGCCGCAAAGGCAATGCAGCGGCCGCCGCTTGCGCCTGGATCCGTTCGAGCAGTTGGCGGCCGATACCGCGATTGCGCTGCTCGGGCAGCAGGCCGATGTCGACCAGGCGGATCTCGTCCGCGCTGCGATACAGGTACAGGCGCCCTACCTCGTTCCCTTGGTGGAGGATGATGGAATGCTCGGCGCCGGGATAATGCGCGGCGTAATGCCGCTCCTGTGCGCTGAATTGTTGAGCCAGGAACTGGTCGAGTTGCGCCGGCGGCCAGCCGAGGGCGAGGAACTGATCGCGACGCACGCCGCGGAACAGCGCCAGCAGCAGCGGCCGGTCCACCTCGGTCGCGGCGCGCAGCATCGGCGGCCGGTCCATGCCGATCCGCTCCGATTTCAATTTTGCGAGGGGAAAATGCCGAACAGGGAGAAGATGTAGGTCAGGCCGAGGCGGTTGTGGTTGCTGACGTAGGACTGGGCGTTGACCGTACCGGTGATGGTGACGGCCAGGCCGCGTTCCACGCTGAAATTGGTCGGCGCGCTGCCCGGCGCCGGTGAGGACGCATCGCCACCGAGGGTTTCACCAATCACGGTAGTTTGCAGGCCCGATCCCGCGCCCTGGTGGATCGGAACGCGGGAACGAAGGTCGGGCAAGGCGAAGGTGGTGATGCCGTCGCCGCCGTAGGTGGTGCCGATCAGATCGAACACCACGCTGTACTCGGCGATGCTCAGCAACTGGCCATTGCACAGCGCCCAGCCCTGCGGCGCGAAATTGCCGCCGAAGATCCTGATTTCGCCAACGAAGGGTTGTGACATCGGAGTGCTCTCGGCCTGATCTCAGTTACGGGAGGGAAAGATGCCCGCCAAGGCGATACAGCAATTGACCACCAGGGAAGGCTGGCGGTTGGTGGGACTGGTCCCCGGCACCTGTGCCGTTGCCGTCACCTGCGAACTCAGGCCGCGATTGATGGTGAGGCCGGCGACCGTCGCCACGGTGCTGGCCACGGAAACCTCACCTCCCGCCGCCACGCCTGGATTGCTCATACCGCCGAGAGCAACCCGTCCCTGCAAGTTGGGCAAGGCGAAATTGTTAATGCCATTGCCGCCGTAAAAGGTGCCAAGCAGTGAGAACAGGGCCTGGTTCTGATTGATCGGCAACAACTGGCCATTGCACATCGCCCAGCCCTTGGGTGGGAAGTTGAAGCCAAAAGTCCTGATTTCGCCTAGATAAGGATCCGCCATGTTCGGGTCTCGACCGGTGATCAGTTGCGGGCAGGAAAGATGCCTGTCAAGGCAATGCAGAAATTGATGGTCAGGCTCGGTTCGGCCGGGAATACGGCCAGTGGAGCGCCGGCGGAGGTGCTGCCGAGCATTTCGCGGGCCACCGTTACCGCGCTCGGCAGCGCGTGCTGATGCGTAGCCGGGGCGGTATCCGTTTCACCCTGAACAAGAAGATTGAGACCGGGTCCCTGGCCCTGGTGTGCTGCCGCCAGGCCGGTGAGGTTGGGCAGGGCGAAATTGGTCGTGCCATTACCGCCGTAAAAAGTACCGATCAAGCTGAACAGGGCGGTGTTCTGGCTGATCGCCAGCAACTGGCCGTCACAGAACGCCCAGCCCGCAGGGGCGAAATTGAAGGCGAAGGGGCGGATTTCGGCGACGAATGGGTCAGCCATGGCGATACCTATACGGAAACCAGAAAACGCTGCGCGCCCGCCGTGGTCAGGGCGCGGCCGTGGATCGGCTTGGGGTGCAACTCCGCCAGTTTGACCGAGTCCATCAGTTGTCCGGTGTGCGCTGAAAGCATAAAAATGCGGTTGTCCTGGGCATCGTACACTGCCACCATCTCACCGCTGAACGCCAGATGGCGCGGCATGAATTTGAAGCGCGCCAGGGTTCCTCGGAAACGGCCATCGGCGGAGTACAGGTCGATGCGGCGATTGCCGGTATTGGCCACCAGCAGGGTGCCGTCGCTGCACCTGGCCAGGGCCGTCGGATAGTTGAACTGGCCGGAAGCCGCGCCCATTTGCCCGAAGCGCTGCAGCACTTCACCGCTTGGCGACAGCCGCGCGATCTGATGATCGCTCGGCAGCGACACATAGCTGCCTCCGGCACCGTCCGCGCAGCCGGTGGCGGCGAGCAGCGGCTGCGCCCGGATGCGCGAGCAGCCGAGCGCGATGCCGTCGATCGTGTAGCGATGCAGGCGCGAAGCCCGGGCATCGAGCAGCAGCAGTTCCGTGGCCGAGGCCATCCACGCGGCGTGCACGCTGCGCAGCGGCTGCAACGACCCCAGTTGCAGGACGAAACGGTGCCCGGCGGCATCGACCATGGCGATGGACTGCGCTTCCAGCACCTGGACCGTGCCGAACTTGCGATCGTCGTACGCCAGCGCGAAGGCGCGCTGGCGCGTACTCAGCAGCACCGTCGCCGGACCGACGGCAACGGCACTAACCGGGGGCAGCCCGAGGACGCCAGCGGCGCCGAACAGGCCCGACAGGAAGTCGCGCCGCGACAGGCCGTCTCCGGATGCCGGCGCGATCGCCTGCTGGCCGATGCTATGTGTCGACTCGCCCATGTCAGGGAGTAGCCACGCAGGAAACACTGATGCTGGCCGGGCTGACGTTGACGCCGGTCTGGAACACCTGGCACATCGCGCCCCAGCTGGTGGTGCTGGTCGGCGCCGACTGGATCAGATACTGATCGTTGGTGGCGCAGCTCGCACCGCCGGTCACCATCACGGTATTGGCCGGGCAGGAGCAGCTGCTGGCGCTGGTGCAGGTGGTGATGGCGGCGGCCGAAAGAGCGGTTCCGGTCGAAGGCCCGGCGGCACCGGTAGCGCCGGTCGCACCCGTGGCGCCTGTAGCACCGGTGGCGCCTTTCGGACCAGCCGGGCCTGCCGGACCGGCTGGGCCTGCGGCACCGGTAGCGCCTGTAGCACCGGTGGCGCCGGCGGGACCGATCGGACCGATCGCGCCCGCAGGACCCGTCGCCCCGACCGCACCCGCAGGGCCTGCCGGACCGGTTGGGCCTGCGGCACCCGTAGCGCCTTGTTGCGCCAACAGTGACCAGGAGCCCGGACTCACATCGGGCTCCTGCGCCAGGTTGGTGGAGATGGTCGAGATGTAGGAGGAGCCGTTGTAGGCCACCGCATCGTCCAGCGCATAGGTCGTGCCGCTCGCCCAGGTGCCCTGGAAGGTCAGGCCCTGTGCTCCGGTGGCGCCGGTTGCACCCGTCGCACCGGTGGGACCGATAGGACCGGCGGGGCCTGTAGCACCGATGGGACCCGTTGCGCCGGCTGCTCCTGTTGCACCAGTCAGTCCAATGGGACCCGCAGGCCCAATCGGCCCGATCGGTCCGGTGGAGCCAGTCGCGCCAGGTGTTCCGGGTGCGCCTGCTGGACCAGCCGGACCGGTCGCTCCCGCGGTTCCCTTGGCGCCTTGCTGCGCCAGCAATGTCCAGGAGCCCGGACTCACATCGGGTTCCTGCGCCAGGTTGGTGGAGATGGTCGAGATGTACGAGGAGCCGTTGTAGGCCACCGCATCGTCCAGTCCATAGGTCGTGCCGCTGGCCCAGGTGCCCTGGAAGATCAGACCCTGCGCTCCGGTGGCGCCGGTTGCACCCGTCGCACCAGTAGCACCCGTGAGACCGATAGGGCCGGCGGGACCGGTTGCGCCAGTGGCACCCGTTGCGCCGGTTGCTCCTGTTGCACCAGTCAGTCCGATGGGGCCTGCGGGGCCAACCGGTCCAGTCGGCCCGATCGGTCCGATGGCGCCAGTCGCGCCGGGTGCACCCGCCGGACCAGCCGGACCGGTCGCGCCTGCGGTGCCCTTGGCGCCTTGCTGCGCCAGCAGTGCCCAGGAGCCCGGACTTACGTCAGGCTCCTGCGCCAGGTTGGTGGAGATGGTCGAGATATACGATGAGCCGTTATAGAACACGGCATCGTCCAGCGCATAGGTCGTGCCGCTGGCCCAGGTGCCCTGGAAGGTCAGGCCTTGCGGCCCGGCCACACCGGCAGGACCCGCAGGACCGGTGGCGCCTGCTGCACCAGCAGGACCCGCGGGGCCGACCGCACCCGTGGCGCCAGCCGCGCCGGCGGGACCGGCCGGGCCCATCGGCCCAATGGGACCCGGCAATCCGGCGGCGCCGGCCGGGCCTGCGGGACCAGCGGGACCAGCGGGACCCGCAGGGCCAGCCGGGCCGGTCAGCCCGGTCGGACTGCCGACCCAGTGACCATTGGCATCAATGACGGTGACGCCGTTGATGTTGATCGAGGTGGGATTGATGGTGCCCTGCACATCGCCCGCCAGCAGGGCATAGGGCACCGAGGAGAAGACGAAGCGTGGCTGCAGCTCAACGTCGCTGTTGATCTGGATGCCGAGCCAAAGCTGTGGCGAGCTGCGCAGTATCGGCGCCAGCAGCGTCTGGGTGCCCAATTCAACGGAGAAGTAGCCGTCGGTAACGGTGACGGTATCGGTTTCGGTCCACAGCACCGCGGATGCCGGGGACCCCTGTTCCGGATAGAGGCGGAAGGTCAGCTGCTCGCTGCCGTTGAGCGGCGTGGGGGTGCTGCCGCTGATCTGGAACAGCCGTCCCGTTTCCTGGATGGTGCTGGGGATGTCGGCCCGCGCCGCCGCGAAGGGCAGCGCACACAGCAGGCCGAGGAGCGCGGCGGACAGCGGCAGGCCGCGCTGACCGGACCGGCCGGCTCGATCAATGGTTGTCATTGGCTACGCTTCCCAGTACCAGCATGTATTGCTGCGAAGTGGCTACCGGCGCGTTGCCCGCGGCAATCGGGATTTCGCTGTGCAACTGGTAGGTGGCCGAGGCGGAAACATTCGGCGCGGGGCGCAGGTCGGCGTCGGAAGTATTGACCGCGACGGTGCCGTTGAAGCCAACGGAATTGCTGCAGCCGGAAATGCCGGCAAGCAGCATCAGCACGCCAAGTGCGTGCATGGAAGGAATTTTCACGAAGACCCCCGTCCCCTAGTGATCTGCCGGTAGCGGCAGGAACCCTGGCCAGTACTTATACAGAACCCGTCAACTGACCGTCAAAGTGAGCGCAGGATCAGCTGTACCGATGACGCCTTGATGTCGAATTGACGGCGCCAATCAAATACAGCCTGCCCTCCGTGGCCAGTTTCACGACCAAATTGCACCCTTGGCAGTACGCTTTCAACCCCTGTTTTGGGGGGCGGCACGCTGACTGCACGCTTCCAGTTGACGGTAGACCGGACCGAGCCGGGCCTCGGCCGCCGCGCGCATCGCGGCAGTCGCCTGCGCCTGCTTCGATGCCGCATCCGGGGTGAAGTGGGACGTGGGCGACTTGACATCGAACTGTGTGACCGCGGCCATGCGTTCGCGCTCGGCGGTCGTGCAATCAAGCCCGAAGTGCGGCATCACCACCTCGTCCAGCGCCTGCGATAGTTGCGCATAGTTGACCAGCCTGGCGGCGCCGTCATCGCAATGGCGCAGCGCGGCCTGGCAGATCACTTCGAGCACCCGGGCGCAATATTCAAGCGCCGGCATCGTCATCCCTGTTGCCGGATCGATGCCGTACAGCGACGGACTGATCAAGCCGGGCACCATCTGGCCACCACGCCGGTTCAATTGCGAAACCAGAACTTCCAGGGGATCGCGATAGAGGAAAATCCAGGGTACGGCAGGATAGGCTCGACGAATCAGCGCCAGGTCGAGCGTGTGCCAGCTGTCGAATTTGATGAACAGATGGCGCTCGTCGCCGCAGCGCGCCTGGCCGAGCGCGCTGATCATCGATCTCAGCCAAGCCACATGCTCCTCGTCCGCCAGGCCGGGACAGGTCTGACTGGCGCGCAACACCGCATCGATCGGCGCCGCCTCGGAGATGACGATGTTGTGCGGCAGCGCCGCCAGCATTTGCGCGACCAGAGTGGAACCGCAGCGGGACATGTGGAAGATGAAGCCGGTCGGCGTCAATCCCGGTTGTCGTTGCCGCCATTGCTCGAGCACCGCCATCGGCGTGCATTGGCGAAACAACTGATTGAACGGCTCGCGCAGGGCCCGGCAGATGCTGTCTTCAAAGAATGGCTCGAGCAGCCGTTTTTTGCCGAAATGCAGCCAGTCGACGAACAACTGCCCGTCCTGGCAGGCCGTTCCGGCCGGCAGCCAGCCCTGCAGTTGCAGCGGCCCGCCGCTCACTTGACGATCCATCGCTCAAGCCGGGCGCGTTGACCGGCCTGCATGGCGGCCCGCACATCCTCCGCCGTGAAGTGACATTGATGCGCCGCGCCTTCCCGCAGCACCGCGGCGATGAAGGCTTCGGCGTTGTCCGTTTGCCGCAGCGTATTTTGCAGCGCAGCATCGCGCTGCACCAGGTCGCGGAACTGCTCCAGCCGGCGCTGCGAGGAATCCGCCCGCGCCGCCAGCAGGCGCGGCGCCTGAAGTTGCGCCTGCCGCTCCGCGGCGGAAGGCATCAGCGCGCGCAGCCAATCGTTGACCAGACAGTCGACCACCAGGTGGATACGGTGACTGCTGCCGTGATTCTGCACACGGTGCGGCAGGTTGAAATTCAGGTACCAGCATTCCCCGGCATGCATGACGACGCGCTCACCATCGAGGTAGAACTCCACCGCGTCGCTGGTCAGCAGCGGGATGTGCAGGCGTGCAATGCCATCCTCGAAACACAGGCCGTAGTCGCGGTGCTCGCGAATATGGCTGCCGCCGGCGAGGCGCAGCAGGCGCACCGATTGCAGCGGACAGTGGAGCCGCTCCAGTGCGCCGCGCAGGTTCGGGCAGCGTTCAAGCAAGGGCGTGTCGGCATAACTCGCGGTGGCGATCGAGCCCGGATACAGCCTGGTGCTCTCGCCGCCGACGGCGCGCAGGGCGATGCCGGTCCAGCCGCCATCGTGGTAGTCGGCGTTGAAATGGCTGCACCAGTCGTCCGGCCCGATCTGCGCCAGATCGGCTTGCAGGCCCGGCGCGTCGAAATGCAACGGCAACTGGCAGAAGCTGAAATTTTTATCCGGCATCATGAGCGCTGTCTGGAAGTGGCTCCGCTCGCCGCAACGACCCGGAAGGCGGGCGTGCGCGGCCAGCGGATGATGCGGGCAGTGTGCAATGCTGCGCAACAGGGGGCTGGACCGGGAGCCCGCTTTATGCTCAGACTTCAGCCGTGCGTTCGGTCCGCGATGGGGGATAGCGCGAAACGTGCAAAGGCAACCAAGGGAACAATCAATGAACAGGAAGATCACGCTGCGCGCGGCTGGCTGCGCGTTGCTGTTGGGGGTATTCGGCACCGCTGCGGCCGATGATGCATTCTGCGCCCATTGCTACGTCGGGCTGCGCCTGGGCAATTCGCTATCTTCGCTGGATTCGGACCGGGCCACCACCGAGTTGCAGCAACAGCAGGGCGGCGGCCTCAGCGCCGATGTGCATAGCAATTCGATCGGCGGGGTGGTCTACGCCGGTTACGAATTCCTGCCCGGCGTGGGAGTGGAACTCGGATACCTGCGCCTGGGCTCGGGCAGCACCACGCTGAACGGCACCGTGGCGAACAGCCCGACCCCAGCGCTCAATGCCACGGCCAGCAATATTTCCGGGTACGGCAATGCAGCGCTGCTGGCGCTGCGCTACCACTTCGAGGTGCTGCCGCGCTTGTATATCGATCCCCGCGCCGGCTTCTATGTGTGGCGATCGTCGAGCGACATCGAGGGGACCAGCAGCAGCTATACCCACTCACGCGTGGGGCTCGGCGAGAATGTCGGCTTCGGCCTGAGCTATCGCCTGTGGCGTGGTCTGGAGACGGGTGCCGGCATCGACGTCTATCGCTCGTCGGCAAGCAACCAGTTCCGGCTGATCAGCGGACAGCTTGAGTGGCGCTTCGGCAAATCCTGAGCCCTGTCGCGGCGCGATGATCGAGCCATGGATGCGACCCTGTCCGATATGACGCTGCCGGCGCGGGATCGCATCCTGGCATTCCTGCGCGGGATCGGTCTTGCGGTGGAAGCGCGCACCCTGCCCGACCCAACTGTCCTGCCCGGCATCTCCATCGACGGCGGCGTGCTGCTGTTCGATGCGGCAAAGCTGGCCTATCCCGGCGACCTGCTGCACGAGGCCGGGCACCTCGCGGTAGTGCCCCCGGCGGTTCGCCGCACCATCGGCGGCAACATGGACGGCGACGGTGGCCTGGAGATGGCGGCCATCGCCTGGTCTTATGCCGCCGCGGTCTTTCTGAGCCTGCCGCTGGATATCCTGTTTCATCCCGCCGGCTACAGGGGCGGCGCCGCCAGCCTCCGCGAGAATTTCAGCAGCGGGCGCTATATCGGCGTCCCCCTCCTTGAATGGCTCGGGATGACCGACCACATGCGACCCGAGGCCCATGGCAGCGCGTCCAGATATCCGGCCATGAAGAAGTGGCTCTGCGACGAACCATCCGGACTTGCCGCGGCGCCTGCCTGAGCAGGATGCATCACGCGGCCAGCCCTTCCAGCGTGCGCCGCACCGCCAGCTCCAGCGGCGTGTGCGGCTCCGCGCCGAGCCAGTCGACCAGCCGCCGGTTGTCGAGTTGCAGGGGCTGGCGCCACAGGTAGCGCATCTCCTTCATCTCGCGGAACAGCGTCTTGAACGGCGCCAGCAGTGTCAGGATGGCCCAGGGGAAAGACCGCACCGGCAACGCCGGCTGTTGCAGCACCTGGCGAATCGCGCCGACCATGGCGGTACCGTCGGCATCCCAGTGGCCGCCGAAATGGAACGTCTCGAAGACGCCGAGCCGGTCTTCGCGCTCGAGCAGCTGCGCGACAGTCTCGGCCAGGTCCGGCAGATAGGCCCAGCTGTGGCCGACGCCGGGCGCGCCCGGATAGGTGATGGACTTGATGGCGCCGCCGGGCTTGACCAGGCCCTGCGAGAACCAGTTGTTACCGGGACGCGGGCCGAAGAAATCGCCGGCGCGGACGATGAGGCTGCGCACGCCATCGGCGCCGGCCTCGCGCAGGGCCTGCTCCATCTGCGCGCGGATCGCGCCCTTGCGCGTCAGCGGCCGCTGCGGCGCGGCTTCGTCGACCAGGGGGAAAGTCTCCGGGCCGTAGTTGTAGACCGTGCCCGGCAGCACGATGCGTGCGCCGACGGCGCGCGCCGCCGCGATGCTGTTCTGCAGCATCGGCAGCACCAGCCGGTCCCAGTCGCGGTAGCCGGGAGGATTGACGGCATGGACGATCAGGGCGGCGCCTTCGGCCGCGCGGCGCACATCCTCGGCGCGCATGGCGTCGCCGGCAATCCAGTGGTCCGGTCCTGTCGCGTCTGCAACGCCCGTCGCCGGCGGCTTGCGCGCCAGCCCGCGCACCTGCCAGCCGTGCCGCTTCAGCGCCGCGCCCAGCTCGCTGCCGATGCCGCCGTTGGCGCCCAGTACCAGTGCAATTCTTTGCTGTTTCATGGCTGCGTCTCCTTCAGTGATGCGGCTATTGTTGGGCCCGGCCATCCCAAATGGAATTGCGCAAAGCCGTGGCTCAGCTATACATTTATGTATGGTCAAGAACGAACCCGACTGGACGCTATACCGGACTTTCCTGGCGGTGTTGCGCGACGGCTCGCTCTCCGCCGCCGCGCGCACCCTGGGCCTGACGCAGCCGACCGTGGGGCGACAGGTGGAGGCGCTGGAGCAGGCGCTTGGTTTGGCCCTGTTCACCCGCTCGCTGCACGGACTGGCGCCGACCGAGGCCGCAACGGAGTTACGGCCACACGCGGAGGCGCTGGAGGCCAGCAGCGAGGCGCTGCTGCGTGCCGCTTCGGGACGCGGGCAGGACTGGCGCGGCACGGTGCGCGTCACCGCCAGCGAAATCATCGGCGGCGAGGTGTTGCCAGCCATCATCGGCAAGCTGCAGGATGCGCGTCCGGGGCTGGTGATCGAGTTGGTGCTGTCGAACCGGGTCGAGGACCTGTTGCGGCGCGATGCGGACATCGCCGTGCGCATGGTGCGGCCGACACAGGGACCGCTGGTGGCACGCCATATCGGCCAGGTGCAGCTGGGCCTGCATGCGCACCGCGACTATCTGCGGCGGCATGGCACGCCGAAGAACATGGATCAGCTGTCGGAGCACCGCCTGATCGGTTACGACCGCGAGACCGCCTTCACCCGCGATATGCGCGCGCGCGGCGTGCCGCTCAACCGCGACATGTTCAGCCTGCGCACCGACAGCGACCTGGCCACCCTGGCGGCGATGCGCGCAGCCTGCGGCATTGGCGTATGCCAGTTGCCACTGGCCGCGCGCAAACCGGCGCTGGTGCATGTGCTGCCTGACGCATTCAAATTCCCGCTGGACATCTGGATCGCCATGCATGGCGATCTGCGCGGTAGCCGGCGCTGCCGCCTGGTATTCGATGCGCTCGCCGCCGGGATTGCGGACTACCTCGGCGCGTAAGAAGAAATTCGGCGCCCGGCACCTGATCGGTACCGGGCGCCGTGATTTCAGATCTGCGCCACGCCGCCATCGACGAACAGCTCGATGCCGGTGACGAAGCTGGAATCGTCGGAGCCGAGGAATACAGCGGTGTTGGCGATTTCATCCGGCTCGCCCATCCGCGCCATCGGCACGCCGGCGACGATCTGGGCGATGGCTTCCTTGGGTAGCGGCGCCAGGATCGGCGTGTTGATGGTGCCGGGGCTGATGACGTTGGCGCGGATCTTCCGGTCCTTCAGTTCCAGCGTCCAGGTGCGGACGAAGGAGCGGATGGCGGCCTTGGTGGCGCTGTAGACGCCGAAGGCGGGAATGCCCTTGATGCTGGCAATGGAGCCGGTGAGGATGATGGAAGCGCCATCCTTCAGCAGCGGCAGGGCCTTCTGCACGGTGAACAGAGTGCCGCGCACGTTGACGTCGAAGGTCTTGTCGAAATGCTCCTCGGTGATGGCACCGAGCGGTACGAATTCGCCGACGCCGGCATTGGCGAACAGCACGTCGATATGGCCCTTCTTCGCCTTCACCGTTTCGTAGAGGCGGTCGAGGTCGGCGAGATTGGCGACGTCGCCGCGCACGCCGGTGACGTTGGAGCCGATCTCCTTGACCGCAGCATCGAGCTCTGCCTGGCGGCGGCCGGTGATGAAAACGTAGGCGCCTTCGGCGACATAGCGCTTGGCGGTGGCCAGACCGATGCCGGAGGTGCCGCCGGTGATGACTGCAACCTTGCCTTGAAGCTTGCTCATGATGGTTTCTCCAGTGATGTGCGGGTGAAGCTTGGTGTGGACAGTCTCCACCACTCGCACATGACTGATAAGTCCATTGGATAGGCATAATATCCATGCTTTAATTGCATGAATTGCAGCTTCCGGAGCCGCCGCCATGGATCGTTTCCTCCTGATGCACTGCTTCGCCCGCGCGGTGGAAACCGGCAGTTTCTCCGCGGTGGCGCGGGAGCTGGGGACCGGCCAGCCCAATGTCAGCCGGCATATCGCGTCGCTGGAGCAACACCTGGGCACGCGTCTGCTGCACCGCTCCACCCGCAAACTGACCCTGACTCCCGAGGGCGAGCGCTACTACACCGAGGCGCGGCGGGTGCTGGATGCGGTGACGGAAGCCGAATCGAATGCGCGCGGCGAAGACCGGCCGAGCGGGCTGCTGCGCATCGCCTGCCCTACCGCGCTCGGGCGCACGCATTTGTTGCCGCTGATCAAGACGCTGCTGCGGCGTTATCCGGAGATGGATCTTGACCTGCAGATCGGCGACCGCTTCATCGACCTGGTGGAAGAAGGGGTGGATCTGGCGATCCGCATCGGCATGCTCAAGGACAGCGCGCTCAAGGCACGCCGCATCGGCACGGCGGAACGGGTCTGCGTCGCCAGTGCCGGCTACCTGGCCGAGCGCCCCGCGCCGCGCGTGCCGGAAGACCTGCTGCAACATGACTGCATCCTCTACACCTTGCTGGCCTCGGGCAGCACCTGGGCGTTCCGCGACAGCGAGGTGACGGTGAACGGGCGTTTCCGCGTCAACAGTCCGGATGGCGTGCAGCGCGTGGTACTCGACGGGCTGGGCATCGCCTATGCCCCGGTTTGGCTGTTCGAGGAGGCGCTGCTCGACGGGCGGCTGCAGGCCGTGCTGCTGGATCGTCTCGGCCCGTCCGCGCCGATCCATATCGTCTATCCGGCCAAGCGCCTGCTGCCGCGGCGGGCCAGCGTGTTCATGGACTTCATCGCCGAGGCCTTCGGCGGCGATCCGGCCTTGAACGAGGGCGCCTTGGCGAGATTGCTGCGCGCCGCGCCTCGGGCCTGAGTGGTAGCGCTGCTACCATGAGGCGGAATTCGGCGTATTGAGCGTCTAACAGGAGTTTGCGCGGATGGAGGCCACAGGAGAGGGTTGGCTGCAACTCGGAGAGCTGGGCCTGGCTTTCCTGCTGTCTTCGGCGATCGGGCTGGAGCGCGAGATGAAGATGCGCAGCGCCGGACTGCGCACCTGCACCCTGATCGGTGTCGCCGCGGCCTTGATCACACTGGTATCGAAGTATGGATTCGGCGACGTGCTACAGGATGGCCGCATCGTGCTGGACCCGTCGCGCATGGCGGCGCAGATCGTCTCGGGAATAGGCTTCATCGGCGGCGGCCTGATTTTCGTGCGCCAGGACGTGGCGCGCGGCCTCACCACCGCGGCGACCGTCTGGCTGGTGGCGGCGGTGGGCATGGCCTGCGGCGCCGGGTTGCCGGTGCTGGCCGGCTGCGTGACGCTGGTGCACTTCTTTGTGGTCTACGCCTACACGCCGCTGATCAGCCGCTTGCAGTCGGGCTACTGCGAGCTATCGGTCACCTACGCGCCGGGCGGGGACGCGCTGCGGCATGCGATCGAGCAGTGCGCCAGCCATGGCTTCGCTGTTCTGGACCTGGTCGACGGTTGGCAGCAGGGCCAGAAATCGGAGAGCGCCGATTGCGTGAAACTGCGCCTGAAAGGCACGCGTTCCTACAAGCCTCTGCTGGAATCGCTGAAGCAGACCGAGGGCATCCTGTCAGTGGACGTCAGTCAGCCGGGACAGAGGCAGCATTAGGGCCTGACATGGCGCCTATGCCCGGCACCACACAGACGGCGGCGACGGCATGCCGCAAGCTATTTCATTCCTGGAAGAGGTCTTCATGAAATTACCGGTCACCGTAATCCCCACGCTGCTGTGCATGGCCCTGGCGGCCTGCGCCAGCACCGCGGACAAGGTCGAGAAGAAGGAAGACCTGCTGCTCGCCTCGGGCTTCACCATCCGGCCGGCCACCACGCCGCAACGGGAGGCCTTGCTGCACAAGCTGCCCGCGCACCACTTCGTGCAGCGCACGAAAAACGGCAAGGCGGTGTTTCTCTACGCCGATCCGCTGGTCTGCGATTGCCTGTACATCGGCGACGACAAGTCCTTCGGGCGCTATCAGCAGACCATCCTGCAACGCCAGATGGCCAGCGACGAGCTGGGTGACCAGGGCCAGCTGCGCGAGGAATCGAGGAACGATTACGCGGACGAGCTGAAAGCCATCGACACCGATGAAGCCGGCTGGGACTGGGGCGCCTGGGGCCCTGGCTGGTGGTAGCGGGGGCTTGCGGCGCGCCGCGGCTGGTATAGGCTGCAGGCCTCACCTCAAACAAGGAGGGCAGCCATGCCCCTGGTTCGTGTCGACATCGCACAAGGCAAGCCGGCGGAGCATCTGAAGACCATCGGCGAGGTGGTCTATGACGCCATGCGCCAGACCTTGAACGTTCCAGAGAACGATCGCTTCCAGATCATCACTGAGCATCCGGCGGAGCAGCTGATCGTCGACAAGACTTATCTCGGCGTCCAGAGAACGGGCGACTGCGTGCTCATCCAGGTGACGCTCAACGAGGGGCGCAGCGTGGAGATGAAGCGGGCGTTCTACAAGGCGGTGGCCGACGGGCTGCATGAGCGGCTAACGCTGCGCCGCGAGGACGTTTTCATCAGTCTGGTCGAGGTCAAAAAAGAAAACTGGTCCTTCGGTAACGGCGAGGCGCAGTACGCCTGAGGGCGCGCCTGCTGCGGCCCGCGGCGGCCGACCTACCGGCCGCGCCAGCGCAGCTGCTGCTCATGGCCGCGCCGCAGCTTGCGCGCAAAGGCCGGGAAATCGAGCCCATGGCGCAGCGCCAGTTTCCTCGCTTCGCGCTCCAGCGCCGGCCAGTCCGGCGTGCGCCAGGGCTCGTTGAAGGCGAATGCCAGGTGGTTGCCCTCGCTGGCCACGTCCTGGACGATGACCCGACCGTCGAAGCTATCCATGATGTAGCCGCGGTGCCGCTCCACCACCACGTCCGCGCCGATCAGGTTGGCAACCAGCAGGCCGCCCGGGCGCAGTCGAGCACGCAGGTTCTGATAGAAGCGCAGGCTGTCGAATGCCGGCGTGATGCCGAACTCGTCGCAGCCATCGAGCAGGATCAGGTCCGCTTGCTCGCCGGCGGCGGCGGCGGCGGCAAAGTAGTCGACCGCGTCGGCGTGGACGATGCGCATGCGCTCGTTCTCGGCGGGAATGCCGAAAAAGGCGGCGCAGTCGATCACGCCCTGGTCGATCTCCACCGTGGTGACCCGGGTGCGCGGCAGCTCGCGGTGACAGAACTTGGTCAGCGAGCCGCCGCCCAGGCCGACGATGACGATGTGCCGGGGCCGCGGCAGGAACAGCAGGAAGGCCATCATCTGCCGGGTGTAGGCGAGCTTCAGGGCATACGGCTCGTCGATGCTCATCTCGCTCTGCACGAAGCGCGGATTGAAGTGCAGGCTGCGCATCAGGCCATCGTCCATGACGAAGGGGGCCGTCTCGCCGTCGCGGCCCGGGCGCGGCGGCGGCCGGAGGATGCTGGCGTGGGCCAGCTGGCGGGGCGGAAGGAAGGCGTTGCCGTTGAAAAAGGGCGCGGCGGCGCCATTGTCATCCAGGTCCGGCGCAATGCCGCCGGCCGGACACCCGGCTTCGATTTCCGTCATTGAAACTTGTTCCGCCATGGCTGGTCTGAGCCGTCCGCCCCGAAAAGCCGCTGACCGGTCTTTTGGGGCTAAATTGAGCCAGGGAACCCGTCCGCAACGGCCCCGGCGCTCCATTAGGACCTGAATGGACCAGGCCGGCAAGTGGCCGCCATGGCAGCCAGGAACCGCCGGCGGGGCGAAAATCCCGGCCGCCGGTGGCATGGGAAACACCCCAGAACTGAATTTTGGGGAAATTTCCGGTAAAATATACGGTTCTCCGCCGATTTTCGATTTTCCGTGATCGGCCCTACGCACGAGATATGAGTTGATGAGCGCTTCCGACCAGCAATCCCAAATCAAGATCCTGATCGCCCTCGGCAAGGAAAAAGGCTTCCTGACCCAGGCGGAAGTGTCCGACCACCTGACCGAAGTCGTCGACTCGGACCAGGTCGAAGACGTAGTCACCATGATTCAGGGCATGGGCATTCCGGTCCATGACGAAGCGCCGGATGGCGAAGCCCGTCTGTTCAGCGAACCCAACGTCGCCGCCGACGACGACGAGGAAGCCGCCGAGGAAGCCGCCGCCGCGCTGGCCGCCGCCGGCTCCGAATTCGGCCGCACCACCGACCCGGTGCGCATGTACATGCGCGAGATGGGCAGCGTCGAGCTGCTCGACCGCG